>Ga0208938_1000095_pt1 | contig 91213 bp, 77 predicted proteins | sample AD_UKC125_MetaG_FD_184434 | JGI IMG/M metagenome (GOLD analysis project Ga0208938, IMG submission 184434) | Active sludge microbial communities of municipal wastewater-treating anaerobic digesters from USA - AD_UKC125_MetaG (SPAdes) (version 2) | ecosystem: Engineered > Bioreactor > Anaerobic >... | reverse complement strand
GGGTTACATGCTGATTTCTCTTGGAACGGGGAGGTCAGCGCGTGACGGATGCGGCGCCACGAGCAGACCGCCGAGAACCATGCCCACGACATTGCCCGGCTGCTGCGCGCGCCGGGCGCCGCGCCCGCCGCCCAGGCCGGCTGAACCGCTTTTTTCCGTGCATCCCGACCCTGACGAAAGGAACATTCGATGAAACATCTCGCCACCGCCCTGTCCGCCCTGATCTTCTGCGCCGCCGCCTCGGCCCAGGTCACCGTCACCGATCCCTGGGTGCGCGGCACCGTGCCGCAGCAGAAGGCCTCGGGCCTGTTCATGCAGATCGACGCCGCGCAGGACGTGCGCCTGCTCGGCGGCAGCTCGCCCGTGGCCGGCGTGGTGGAAGTCCACGAAATGGCGATGGAGGGCGACGTCATGAAGATGCGCGCGCTCAAGCACGGCCTGGAGATCGCCAAGGGCCGCACCATGGCGCTCAAGCCCGGCGGCTACCACGTGATGCTGATGGAGCTGAAGCAGCAGCTCAAGGGCGGCGACACCGTGCCCGTGACGCTGACCTTCGAGGACATCGCCAGCAAGAAGCAGTTCACGCAGGAGGTCAAGGCCCCCGTCACCGCGCTGGGCGGTGGCCAGGCCGCGCCCATGCAGCACAACCGGCACTGACTACGCCACGAAAAGGACCACCCCATGAGAGCCGTCACATCTTCCCTTTTCGCCGCTGCGGTGGTGGCTGCGCTACTGGCCGGCTGCGCGCAGACGATCTCGCCGGCACCGGCCGGCAGCGCCGCCGCGCCGGTGGCGGCGGCAGTCAAGTCCGTGCCGGGCGACGCCGCCATCCCCATCGTCGAGCTGATGCCGCTGACCACGCGCCACGAGGCCGACCTGAATCTGACGGCCGAGCAGATCCAGGCGCTCGATGCCTACCGCAAGGCCAACATGCCGGCGCGTCTGAAAGGCCAGGCGCAACTGCTGGCCCTGCGCGGCGAGCTGCGCGCGGCCATACTGGAAGGCCGTCCCTCGGCACGGCTGATGCAGCAGGTGACCGAGGCCGAACTGGCGCACCTGCAGGCGCGCGAGCGCTGCGCCGAGTTCATGCGCGGGACGCTGACGCCGGCGCAGTACGCCCGTCTGACCCGCCTGTACCTGGATGGCCTGCGCTGAACCGGGTCGGGACGTGAGGGCGGCGCGCACATGAGCACCTGGCGCAAGCGTGGTTGCTGGGCCGGTCGACTGGCCATGCTGGTCATCGGCCTGGCCATGCTCGCGCCCACGGTGTCCCGGATGCTTGGGCACCACGGCGGCGTGCCGCTGGCGGGCTGGATCGAGGTTTGCACATCCAGCGGCATCCACCGGGTGCCCCAGGGCAGCGTGGCCGCCGGGCAGGATGGCGCGCCCGCGCCGGCCGTGCACGGCGACTGCCCGCTGTGCCTGCTCGCGGGAGACCGGCTGGCAGCGCCGCCCCGTGGGTATCTCCTGGTGCTGCGCGGTGACCTGGGTCACGTGGCGCCAGCCGCCAGCACGGTGGCGGCACGAGCCACGCCTCGCCTGCTTGCCGGCCAGCCACGCGGGCCTCCGGGCATTCACGCCTTTTTCGAGGCCTGAAGCCGCATGCACGCCGCCGTGGTTTGCAGTCGCGCTCAGGTGGAATCGGGATTGAAATGCCGCAGTCCACCGTGCAGGTGACGGGCCGGCAAGGAGAGCAAGCATGAACATCAGGACGAATCTGGCGTCCGCGCGCCGTGAGACGGTGGCGCACGGATACCCTTCCCCGGTCGTTACGGCCCTCGCGCGCGGCCAGGCGCTGTTGCGCGCGGGCCAATGCGGCGCGCTGTGGCGCGTGGTGAGTGGGGCATTTCGCGTCGAACGCCAGGGCGATGGCGCCCACGCCCTCATCCAGTTGGCGCTGCCGGGCGACTGCATCGGGCTGGAGTCGCTGTTCGGCCAGCCCTGCACGGTGACGGTGTCGGCGCTGGTGGCCAGCACGGCGCGCATCGAGCCGGTGCCCGACGAGGCGACACGCCTGGCACTGATCGCGCAGGCCCTGGTGCAGCAGCAGCGCCAGGCGCAGGACATGGCGCGGCTGCGCATCGGCGCCGCCGCCGACCGGGTGGCCTGGCTGGTGCGCTGCGTTGGCGGCGACGTCGCCGACCCGGCCACGCGCAAGGCACTGCCGCCACTGAGGGAGATGGCGCGGATCATCGACGTCGCGCCCGAGACCATCTGCCGCCAGTTGCGGCGACGGATGCCGTCGTTGAAGCCGCCACGTCCGCGCACCGATGCCCTCGGCGCACGCCCCGGGTCGCCGGCGCGTGTTTGAGGCGCGGCGCAGCCCCGGCCCGCGCGCCGACACCAGGGCGTCGGCGCCGGCCTTGTCGCGGCAAAAACCCGACCCGCGCCGCCCCGGCTTGCGGTAAGCTGGTGTCACGTCCGGTCACATCAGGAGCCTTTCATGAGCGACTCTCCCGCCTTCGACTTCGGCAAGTTCATCCCCGGCTTCGATTTTCTGCAGAACCTGGCCAGCAGCGCCAAGGGCCCTGCCGGGCCGGTGTCGGCGCTGCACAACTGGGTGGCCCCCACCGTCAGCGTCGAGGAGCTGGACAAGCGCATCGCCGAACTGAAGGCGGTGCTGTTCTGGCTGGAGCAGAACAGCACCGCGCTCAAGGCCACCATCCAGGCGCTGGAAGTGCAGAAGATGACCCTGGCCACGCTGCAGGGGATGAACCTGAGCATGGCCGAGGTCGCCAAGGCCTTCACCGTGGCCACGCCGGCCAAACCCGCCGCGGCACCGGCCAGCGAGCTGGCCGCACCGCCCCACTGGCCGTTTGCCGCGGCGGCCGCGCCCGCCGCCCAGCCGGCCGCCGCCCCCGCAGAGGTGGAGCCCGAACCCGAGCCCGAGCCCGAGCCGCCGACCCGCGCCGCTGGGCCGGCACGCAAGACCAAGGCAAAGGCCGCCGCCGCTGCACCGGTCACTGGAGCGCCGGCACTGGCCGACCCGATGCAGTGGTGGGGCGCGCTGACGCAGCAGTTTCAGCAGATCGCCGCCAACGCGGTGCGCGAGGCGGCACGTGCCGCGCCCGAGCTGCCGAAGGCCGACACGGCGCCACCGGCCGCCGCGGGCAGCGCCAAAGCCGCCGCCAGGAAGTCAACGAGCGCCAAGAAGGCGCCGGCGCGCAAGCCAGCCCGCAAGCCGGCGACCAAGAAGACCGCCGCCCGCGCCGCCAAGGCGGCCAGCGACCCGACACCACCGGCCGCCGAGGCGCGCGGTGCCACGCTGGGCTGGCCGCTGCCGCCGCCGTTCAAGCTGGGCCGCTGAACCCTGGCGGGTGCGTGGCGCGCTCACCTTCTGGGTGAGCGCCCGCGAAGCCACGAATGCCAGCGCTTGCGCGGGTTTGGCGAAGCCACGCGAGCGGTCAACTGTCGCCACAGCGCACGCCGCCGGATTGCCGTGGCAGGCGCCCTCAGGCCCGGGCGCCAAGCGCTCGCGCACACGGCGGGATCATTGCTTGACCAGCGAGCACTTGCTCTGGCTGAGCGGTTGCGCGGCGTCCTCGGCCGGGATGGTGCGCAGGATCTTGTAGTAGTCCCACGGGCCCTTGGATTCGGCCGGTTTCTTGACTTCGGCCAGGTACATGTCGTGCAGCAGGCGTCCGTCGGCGCGCACCTTGCCCTTGGCGAAGGCGTCGTCCACCGGCAGCTCGCGCATCTTGTCGGCCACTGCCTTGCCGTCGGTCTTGCCGGCCGCCTGCATGGCCTTCAGGTAGTGCAGCACCGACGAGTAGGTGCTCGCCTGCACCATGCCGGGCATGCGTCCGGTGCGGTCGAAAAAGCGCTTGGACCACTTGCGCGAAGCCTCGTCGCGGTCCCAGTAGAACGCGGTGGTCAGCAGCAGGCCGTTGGCGGTCTTCAGGCCCAGGGCATGGATGTCGCTGATCACCACCACCAGGCCGGCGATCTTTTGCCCGCCCGACATGATGCCGAACTCGCCCGCCTGCTTGATCGAGTTGACGGTGTCCGCCCCGGCGTTGGCCAGACCGATGATCTGCGCCTTGGACGACTGCGCCTGCAGCAGGAAGGACGAGAAATCCATCGTGCCCGTCGGCGCCCGGACCTGCCCCAGCACGGTGCCGCCGCTTTCCTTGACCACGCGGTCCAGGTCGGCCGCCATCTGGTGCCCGAACGCGTAGTCGGCGGCCAGGATGAACCAGCTCTTGCCGCCGGTGGCGACCACCGCCTTGGCCGTGCCGACGGCCTGCGAGTAGGTGTCGAACGCCCAGTGGAAGCCGGTGGGCGAGCAATCCTCGTTGGTCAGGCGGGTGGTCGCCGGCCCGGACGACAGGGTCACCTTGCCCTGCCCCTTGGCCAGCTGCTGCACGGCCAGCGCCACGGCCGAGTTGGTCAGGTCGGCGACGGCGCTCACGCCATCGACGTCGAACCAGCGGCGTGCCACCGAGGTGGCGACGTCGGCCTTGTTCTGGTGGTCGGCCGACAGGATCTCGATCGGCTTGCCCAGCACCTTGCCGCCGAAGTCCTCCACCGCCATGCGCGCGGCGATGACCGAGGTGGCGCCACCGAAGTCCGAATACAGGCCCGACTGGTCGTTCAGCACACCGATGCGGATGACGTCATCGGCGGCCCGGGCCGGTAGCGAGCCGGCAACCAGCAGAGCCGACAGCAGGGGGGTCAGAAAGCGCTTGTGCATGCGTCCTCTCCTTCAGATAAAGAAGCGGGTCAATATAGAGCGCGCGCCTGGGCGGCACCACCGGGGAATCCCCGCAGCGCTGCTCAGGCAGGTTGCGCCACCCGCATGCCGGTGCGCGCGCTCAGCGCGCCCAGCACGAAGGTCACTGCCAGTGTGGGCAGGGCGCTGCCGTACTGCGGCGCCCATTGCGCCAACGCGTGGTACAGCACGATGCCCAGCACCCAGATCGCGGCGGGCCCGGCGTGCACGAGGCGCGGCGCCTGGCCCAGGCGCGCGGGCTGGATGCCCAGGCGTCCCAGGATGGTGCCGAACAGCGGCACGAAGACCGAGCTGAGCATCAGCAGGAACGGCTCCAGCTGGTGCATGGGCAACACCAGCGCGAAGGCGATCGAGACCACCGCCAGCAGCGTGCCCCAGGCGCGCAGGCTCAGGCCGCCGTGCAGGCTGTGGGCCGAGACGGAGCCCGAATACAGGTCGCCGTAGGTGTTGTCCAGCTCGTCGACCAGGATCAGGCCCAGCGCGATCAGGCCGCCCTGCGCCAGCAGCAGCGCGGCGACCATGTCGGTGCCGGGGCCGACGGCGGTGATGACCAGCACGCCCAGGCCGTAGCACCAGATGTTGGCCACGGTGTAGCCCAGCCAGGTGCCGCCCAGCGCGCTGCGCCCGCTCCTGCCGTGGCGCGCGTAGTCGGCCACCAGCGGCAGCCACGACACCGGCATGGCGATCACCAGGTCCAGCGCCTGGAAGGTGTTCATGCTGCCGTCGCCGGCGCGCTGCCACATGGCCTGAAGTCCACTGGCTTCCAGCTTGAGGCCGAACTGCACGCTCAGCCAGATCAGCGACAGCACCACCAGCGGCAGCCCGAAGCGGCTGACGATGCGGCGCACCAGCGTCAGCATCGAGCCGCGCAGCAGCAGCAGCACGATGGCACCCCACAGCAGCGTCGGTGCGACCAGGCCCAGGTCGAGGCCGAAAGCCTGCCGGCCGATGGCGCGCGTGCCGTCGCGCATGACGACCAGCTCGAAGGTGGCCCAGCCCAGCAGTTGCACCACGTTGAGCAGGATCGGCAGGCGCGCGAAGCCGCGGCCGTAGGCGGTCTGGATCAGGCCGGCGCTGGTCTGGCCGCTGGTGCAGCCCAGCCACGCCACCCAGGCCAGCAGGCCGGCGCCCAGGACGGAGCCGAACACCACCGCCAGCAGCGCGCCCTGCGTGCCCATGGCCGGCACCAGGTAGGCGCCCACCTGCATCACCAGCAGGCCGACGCCCAGGCTGAACCACAGGGCGGTGTGCTCGCGCCAGCCGAACACGCGTTCGGGCGCTGAAGCGGTGGGGGATGAAGATGCGGAGTTCATGGTGCGCCTGCCAGTCAAGAAAAGCAGGGAGCAGGCGCGACGCGGCCCAGCGGCCGTCCGGCGAGCTGCTTTCCTGCGCGAGGATGATCTCAATCAGGTTCGAAGGGACTGTCTCAGCCGCTCGGCGTCGTCATGACGGCCGGGCGGCACCCCCAGCGATGCTCGAAGCTTGCGATTGTGCCGCAGCCGGACCGGCGCTGTCCATGACCACCCTGGTGACAGGCGCGCTGAGCGACACCGTCGGCGGACTGCGGACGGCATGGCTATGATGATTCGACTGGAGAGCCCCGCGAATGAAACTCACCCCGCCACAGCTGACGGCCCTATTGGCGGATCTGCCCGCCTGGCGTTTCGATCCACGGCGTGGCGGACTCATCGAGCGCGACTACGTGTTTCGCGACTTCGCCCAGGCCTTCGGCTTCATGGCCCAGGTGGCGCTGGTGGCCGAAAGCCGAAACCACCACCCGGAATGGTTCAATGTCTACAACAAGGTGAAGGTGACGCTGACCACCCACGACGTGGACGGCCTGTCGATGAAGGACATCGAACTGGCGCGTTTCATGGATCGGGTGGCCGCGGCCCTGGGCCAGGAGCAAGCGCCATGAACACCACATCGACCGAACCCAGGCACGGCCTGGCCGATCGCAGCTATCGCCCCGAGCGCGCCGACTGGACCATCGACCAGGGCTGGGCGCGCTACACGCCGCAAGACCATGCGGTCTGGAAGACGCTGTTCGAGCGCCAGACCGGCCTGCTGCCCGGCCGCGCCTGCGAGGCCTTCGTGCAGAGCATGCGCGCGCTGCCGATGCGCCACGACCAGATCCCGCGCTTCGACGAGCTGTCCGAGGCGCTGATGAAGCGCACCGGCTGGCAGGTGGTGGCGGTGCCGGGGCTGGTGCCCGACGAGGTGTTCTTCGATCACCTGGCGCACCGGCGCTTTCCGTCCGGCCGCTTCATCCGCCGGCCCGACGAGCTGGACTATTTAGAAGAGCCCGACGTGTTCCACGACGTGTTCGGCCACGTGCCGATGCTGATGAACCCGGTGATGGCCGAGTTCATCCAGGCCTACGGCCAGGGCGGGCTGCGGGCGCAGAAGCTCGGCGTGCTGGAGCAGCTGGCGCGGGTGTACTGGTACACGGTCGAGTTCGGCCTGGTGCGCGAGGGCGATGCGGTGCGCATCTATGGCGCGGGCATTGCCTCCTCCAGCGCCGAATCGGTATTCGCCGTCGAAAGCGACTCACCCAACCGCATCGGCTTCGATCTGGAGCGGGTGATGCGCACGCGCTACCGCATCGATGACTTCCAGGAAAGCTACTTCGTGCTCGACAACCTGGATCAGCTGCTGGCGCTGGCGCAGATCGATTTCGATCCCTACTACGAGCGCCTGCAAACCGGCCCCACGCACCAGCCCGGCGACGTGCTGGCCGGCGACCCTGTCATCACCCGCGGCACGGGCCGCTACCACGCCGACAAGCGCGCACGGGCCGAGTCATGACTGAAACCCGCCCCACCGTTCTCATCACCGGCGCCGCCGGCAACCTGGGCGCTGCCGTGGTGGCACACTTCGCCCGCCAGGGCGCGCGGCTGCTGCTGGCGGACCGCAACGCGGGCGCGCTGCGTCAGCACTACGGCGGCATCGCGGACGCCGAGCTGGTCGAGGTCAACCTGCTGGATCGCGAGCAGCTGGCCGACCGCATCGGCCAGGCCATCGCACGCGCCGGCCGCGTTGACGTGCTGTGCCACCTGGCCGGCGGCTTTCACATGGGCGAAGCGGTGCACGACACACCGGCTGCCGCCTGGGACCTGATGATGGACCTGAACGCGCGCAGCCTGATCCACGTCGCCGCCGCCGTGGTGCCGCGCATGATCGCGCAGGGCGCGGGCCGCATTGTCGCCGTGGGCGCGGCGGGGGCGCTCAAGGGCGGGGCGGACATGGGTGCCTATGCCGCCTCCAAGAGCGCGCTGATGCGCCTGGTCGAATCGATGTCGGCCGAACTGCGCGACAGTGGCATCCACGTCAACTGCGTGCTGCCGTCGACGCTGGACACGCCGGCCAACCGCGCCGCCATGCCCGATGCCGATGCCAGCCGCTGGGTCGAGCCGGCGGCGCTGGCCGAGGTGATCGGCTTTCTGGCGTCGGACGCGGCGCGCGCCATTCATGGCGCGCTGATTCCGGTGCTGGGGCGCGTGTAAACACAGGCCCGGCGACCGCTCAAGAATCAAGCTCGGCCAGCACTTCGCTTGTGTGTTCGCCCAGAGCCGGAAGTCGTCCGACTGGTTGCCGCCTGTCGTCGAGACTGAAGGGCAGGCCTGGTACGCGGATCGGGGGTCGCCCCGGCGCTTCAACGTCCGTGAAAAGGTCCGAGCTGACGCCAGAGCGACCCGGTCGGACGTCCTTCATTGTGCGAATGGCGCCGGCCACGATGCCCCCTTGCGCCAGGATGTCGACGATTGCGTCGGCGTCGAAGTGGCTCAGGGCTTCGCGCAGCACCGCGGTCAGGGCAGGCCGGTTGGCGACGCGCGCCTTGTTGGAGGCAAAGCGCGCGTCGTGGGCCAACTGCGGCTGGCCGATGGTCGCGCACAGGCGGGCAAAGTGGTCCTGTGTGTAGGCCGACAGCACGATCTGGCCGTCGCGCGTGGCAATCACCTCGGCAGCGGGTGCCGCCATGGGTTGCCCGTTGCCCCGGCGCAGCGGCATTTGCCCCGTCAGGTGATATTCGGCCCAGGCGTTGGCCAGGGCAGCCACCGCCACATCGATCAAGGACAGGTCGACCAAGCCTCCCCGTCCGGTCCGTCCGCGACGCAGCAGCGCGGCCAGAACACCGGTCGTCAGCGTTTGCGACGCCAGCAGATCGACCACGGTGAAGCCGATCCGTACCGGATCGTGGTCCGGCTCGCCATTCAGGCTCATCATGCCGCTTTCCGCCTGGGCCGCGATGTCGAAGCCGGGGCGAATGCTGGCGGGCCCCTGCTGGCCGAAGGCGCTGACGCGGCCGTAGATCAGGCGCGGTGACTGCGCCATCAGTTGGGCGGCGCCCAGACCCTGCTTTTCCAGCGCGCCGGGACGGGTGTTGGCCAGCACCACATCGCAGCTGAGCGCTAGGCGTTGCGCTTGCTGCCGCCCGGTGTCGCTGCGTAGATCCAGTACCACGGAGCGCTTGCCGCGGTTGTAGGCGCTGAACATGGGGCCATAGGCGTCTTGCGTCCAGCCCACATGGCGCGCGGCGTCGCCGCCAGGAGGTTCGAGCTTGATGACGTCGGCGCCCAGGTCGGCCAGGGTCTGGGCGGCGGCCGGTGCGGCAATGTACTGACCGAGGTCAAGCACGCGCATGCCTTGCAGCGGCGCGTCTTCGGTGGCTGGGAGCGCGGAGGCTTCGTTCATTGGGGAGTGATCGGTGTATGTCGTTTAGTCCTGTCCGAAGCGAGGCGTGCGCTTCTCAAAAAAGGCAGCGGATCCTTCCTTGAAGTCTTGACTGGCAAACAGCGCGGGGGCATTGTCGAGCTGAAACCCCAGAGCCTGCTCGATCGACATCGGCGCCTGGCGCAGGCCGGCCTTGACGCGTCCGTAGGCGCGAATAGGGCCCTGTGCCACCTTCCCGGCCCAGGCCTGGGCCAGCGGCAGGGCGCTGCCGTCCGCGGCATGATCGTCAGCCAAGCCGCTGACCAGTGCTTCGGCGCCGCCCACTTCCGTCGCCCACAGCATCATGCGCCGTGCCCGGGCGACACCGACGCGGGCCGGCAGCGACCAGAACAGCGCTGCATCGGGCATGGCGCCGACGCGCGTGAAGGCACAGCAGAACCGCGCCGTTGACCCTGCCACGACCCAGTCACAGGCCGCCGCCAGGCCCAGGCCAGCGCCATACGCCGGCCCGTCCACTGCCGCCAGCACCAGCTTGTCTGACAGGGCAATCCGTCGATACAGCCAAGTATTGCGTGTCATGCTGGCGCGCACCGCGTCCTCGCTGCCCTGGGCCAGGGTGCGCAGGTCGCCGCCCGAGCAGAAGGCGCCGCCGGCGCCGGTGATGATGGCCACCCGCAGATGGGTATCGCGCTCCAGTTCGTCCAGTCCCGCCACCAGGCCTTCGTACACGCCGGGCGATTGCAGTGAATTGCGGTTGTGCGGTGCGTTCAGCGTGAGCTGGATCACGCCGTCCTGGCGGTTGATCAGGACGGCATCTTTTGGGGTGTCGGTCGTTGTCATGGCGATGCATCGAGTGAGAGTTGAGCCAGGCGGTCCAGATGGCTGGCGGCGCTGCCGTATAAGTCGGCGGCCAGCGCCAGGCGCCGCACGTATTCACCCAGAACGTATTCCTCGGTCATGCCGATGGCACCGTGCAGCTGGATGGCCTCGCCCCAGGTGTTGCGCGCCACCTCCGATACCCGGGCGCCCAGGGCGGCGGCGCGCTCCGCTGTGCCTTCGGCGGCGGTGGCCAGGCATAGTGCGCGGGCTTCCTGCTGCTCGACGTACAGGTCGACCAGTCGGTGCTGGATGACCTGGTTGTTGCTTAGCGCACGTCCAAACTGTTTGCGCGAGCGCACGTACTCCAGCGTGATCTCGAACGCCGCTTGCGCGGTTCCCAGGGTTTCGGCGCAGTGCACGATTTGTCCACGGGCCAGCGCGCGCTCCAGCAGCGCGGCCATGGCGGCGGCCGGACCTTTTTGCAGCAATCGACCCTGCGCCTGGGCCATGGTCAGGCGTGCGCCGTGCCGGCCGTCGTAAAGCAGCGTGCTGTCCACGGTCGCGCCGGGCGTTCCGGCCTCGACCAGGAACAAACCCAGGCGCTCCGGATCGCCAGGCATGTGCGCCGTGACGAGCAGCCCATCGGCCTCACCGGCGCCTGGCATGAGCCCCTTGTCACCCTGCAAGCGAAATCCCGCCCCATCGACGGTGGCGACGGCAGCTGGCGCGCTCAGGGCATGGCCGCCATCAGCCTCCCACGCCATCCAGGCCACGCGGCGCTCCCCCGTGGCCAGGGCGGGCAGCCACTCGCGGCGCAGTTCACCCGTGGCGGCTTCCGCCAGCAGGCTGGCGCCCAGAACGGCCGAAGATACAAAGGGTTCGACCAGCAGGGCGCGGCCCAGCTGCTCCGTCAGCAGGCATACCGCAGGCAAGCCGGCGTCCAGGCCGCCGTCCTCCTCGGGCAGCACCATGCCCAGCCAACCCAGTTCACCGAGTGCCCGCCAGCGTTCGGGCGGGCAGCCCACGGCGTGGGCCGAGACTGCCCGGCGCTCAGCCTGGGTGCAAGCCTGCCCGGCCCAGTGCCGGGCGCTGTCGACCAGCATCTGCTGGGTGTCGATATCCATCGTCATAGTCCGAGCACCTGCTTGGCCAGGATGTTGTGCTGAATTTCGCTGGACCCCCCGGCGATGGTGTAGCCGCGCGCCAGAAAGCGCCGTGACGAAGCGGTACCGGCCAGCGCGTCCCGTGGTGTTGCGCCGGCTTGGTCCAGCAGCCATTCGGGCGATAGGGGCGTGGCCTCGGGACCGAGGGCGTCGACGGTCAGCTCTTCCCACAGCTGGATCAGCCGGCTGCCGCGCAGCTTGAGCATGGAGACTTCTGGCCCGATCTTTTCGCCCGCCATCTGGCGCGCCACGAAGCGTTCGGTGTTGGCTTCCAGCGCGATCAGGCGTGCCTGCAAGTCCGCGAAGCGCGCGCGATACCAAGGCCAGTCCGCCACCCGCCGGCCCTCGCGCCAGCGGCTCAGCCCCACCTCGCGGGCACGCGCCATGCGGCGCTTGTTCTCGCCGATGCGCGCCAGCTTGAGGCGCTCAAACTCCAGCAGCGACTTGGCGATGGTCCATCCGCGGTTCTCCTCGCCCACGCGCTGTTCCACCGGAACCCGCACCTGGTCGAAGAAGACTTCGTTGAACACCACCCAGCCGTGCACGCCGACGATGGGCCGTACGGTGATGCCGGGGCTTTTCATGTCGATCAGCAGGAAGCTGATGCCCTCCTGCGGCTTGCCTTCGCGGCCGGTGCGCACCAGCGCGAACATCCAGTCGGCGTACTGACCGTAGGAGGTCCAGATCTTGGAGCCGTTCACCACGTAGATGTCGCCGTCGCGTTCGGCCCGTGTGACCAAGCTGGCCAGGTCGGAGCCGGCATTGGGCTCCGAATAGCCCTGGCACCACCATTGGCGCCCGCTGGCAATGGCGTGCAGAAAGCGGCGCTGCTGTTCGGGGCTGCCATAGCGCATCAGCACCGGGCCGATCATGTCGAAGGTCACGGCGTTCAGCTCGGGGGCATCGCCCAGCGCCATGGCCTCATCGAAGATCATCTGCTGGCGGACGTTCCAGCCGCGTCCACCCCATTGCTCGGGCCAGTGCGGCACGAGCCAGCCGGCGGCGGCCAGCACCTCGTGCCAGCGGATCAGTTGCTCGCGCGTGGGTTGCTGGCCTTGTCGCACGGTCTGGCGCAGGTCGGCGGGGAGATGCTCGCGGAGGAAGCGGTCCACGTCCTGACGGAAGTGGTTCAGGTCGGGATAGTCGTTCATACAGGACTCCAGCACTCAGGCGGCCAGGCCGTGGCGCAGGGCGCGCTTGGCAATCGCCGAGCGGTGCACTTCGGAGGCGCCGTCGTAAATGCGAAAAGGCCGCAGCATGCGCAGGATCATGGACACCGGCAGATCCTCCGATACGCCCAGTGCGCCACAAATCTGCACCGCCGAATCGGCCACTTGGTAAACCGCCTCGGCCACGAAGACCTTGGCCATGGAGGAGTGGTGGCGGATCGACTCGCCGGCGTCGAGTCGGCGGGCCACGTCCAGCGTCATCATGCGCGCGGCATACAGCTGGATGTGCGCGTCGGCGATCATGGCCTGCACCATCTGGTGTTCGGCCAGCTTCGCACCCTGGGATTCACGCCGCAGGGCGTAGTCCTGGGCGATCCCCATGGCGCGCGAGGCCAGGCCGATGAAGCGCATGCAGTGAAACAGGCGCGCACCTTCCAGCCGCAGCTGCGCATGGGCCAGGCCCCGGCCTTCCTCGCCGACCAGCGCATCGGCACCCACGCGACAGTTCCTGATCCGGATCTCGGCATGGCCGCCGATGTCGAAGGGCTCCATGGTCGGGATGTCGCGCACGATCTCGAAGCCGGGCGTGTCCATGTCGACCAGAAACCACGACGGCCCCTGCTCGGTGCGCGCCACCACGATGGCGAAGTCGGCCCGCATGGCGCCCGAGATGAACCACTTGTGGCCGTCGATGATCCAGTCGCCACCATCGCGGCGGGCCCGGGTGCTCAGCATGCGCGGGTCGGAGCCCACGCCAGGCGCCGGCTCGGTCATGGCAAAGCAGGACTTGCGTTCGCCACGCATCAGCGGCTCCAGGTAGCGCTGGCGCTGCACGGGGCTGGCCAGCGCGCCCAGCGCGAACAAGTCCGGCTGCGTGGGTGGGGCGCAGCCCAACGCCTGCGGGCCCAGAAAGCTGCGGCCGGCCTGCTCCAGATAGGCACAGCACTCGGTCCAGCTGAGCGCCAGGCCGCCGTCCTCGACCTGTGCACGCGGCGCGCCCAGGCCGCGTGCGCGTGCGATGGCGTTCAGCTCGGCGGCCACACGCCCCACCACCTCGCTGTCATGTGCGGCTTTCAGGTTTTCGCGCGGGATCACCTCGGTGTCGATGAAATCGCGCAGCGTGTCGATCAGGGCGGTGTACTCCGCTTCAGGTCGAGTGTTCATGGGGCCTTGTTCATCGGGTCTTGATCAGCTTGACCGCGTCCGCCCATTGCCTGGCGTTCTCGCTCAGGAACTGGGTGAACTCCGTCGTGCCCAGATAGGCCGCTTCACCCCCTGCGGAATCCAGGCGGCTTTTCACCTCAGGCAGGGCGGTGGCGGCCTTCATGGCCTCGCTCAATTTCTGGATGACGTCGGGCGGCGTGCCCACGGGCGCATGCAGGCCGTACCAGGAGTTGACCGTTGCCGCCGGGAACCCGGCTTCGGCGATGGTCGGTGTGTTCGGCAACTGAGACGAGCGCTGATCACTGGCGTTGGCCAGTGCACGCAGGTTGCCGCCCTTGATCTGCGGCAATCCCACGGTCGATGGCAAGACGCCGATGGCTGTCAGGCCGTTGATGAGGTCGGGGACGGATGGGGGCGCGCCCTTGTACATCACAGGCTCCAGCTTGATGCCGGCCGCCACGCGGAACAGCTCCGTCGCCATGGTTTGCGGAGCGCCGTCCCCGCCGTTGGCGTATTGCAGCGGCGGGTTGGCCTTCTTGGCGTAGTCCACGAACTCCTTGATGGTTTTGGCGGGCGAACTGTTGGGCACCACGAAATAGCTGGGTGACAGGGCGAAACGGCCGACCGGGGTGAACTGCCTAGCTGACCAGCGCAGATTGGTTTCCAGCAGGGGTTGGGTGAAGAAAAAGGAGGCTGAAACCACCAGGGTATAGCCGTCAGGTTCTGCACGCGCCACAGCTTCCGCCGCGATGCTGCCGCTGGCGCCTGGGCGGGGCTCAACGATGATGGGCTGCTTGAGGAACTGTGCCATCGATTCCGTGACCGCGCGGGTCTGCACGTCCACCACGCCGCCGGCGGCGTACGGCACGATGACCTTGATGGGTTTGGTGGGGTAGGCGTCCGCGGCCAGTGCGGGTACGGTCAAGCCTGCGCCAACGATGGACGCCAGCATGGGACGAATGAACGAGCGACGCTTCACGGCATGTCTCCTGGTGGTTGAGTGACGACAGATGAATCTGACCTGTCATGATAGGTTTGAATGGGTTCTGATGCAATGCCTGTTATGACAGGTTGGCGATATAGTGGATATCTTCCGGGAGCCGATCATGAAACGTACTGCGTCTACCCCGTCACCGCCAGCGCCGATACTCCCTCGGCCGTCCGCTGCGGCCGGCGCCAAGTCGCGCCAAGCCGCGCCGCCGCCGCGCTTCGCCCAAATCAAGGCACGGCTGCGCCAGGACATCTTGGACAAACGCCTGCTGCCCGAGCAGAAACTGCCGTCCGAGGCACAACTGCAAGTCGCCTTCGGCGTCAGCCGCATCACCGTGCGCCAGGCGCTGGCCGAGCTGCAGGCCGAAGGTCTGATCCACACTGTCAACGGCAAGGGTAGCTTCGTCACCCGGCCGGCCGGCGCGCCGCGGCTGGGCATGTTGGCTGGTTTCAATGACATGGTCCGTTTGCGGGGACGCGTGCCCAGTGGCCGCTTGTTGAGTGCGCGCACTGGCTCGGCACCCGCGCGCGTGGCGCTGGCGCTTCGACTTGCGGAAGGCGCGCCCGTGACCGTGGTGCGTGCACTGCGCCTGATCGACGGCGTGCCGGCATCGATCGTTCACACCTACTTTGAGTCCACCCTGGGTCGTGATCTCCTGGCGCGGCGCGTTCACGAAGAGGACGCCATGACGCTTCTGGAGGAAGAGTTGGGCATGCGCCTCGATCACACCCAGATCGCCGCGACCGCCGTGCGTGCGGGTCGTATGCGAGGGGCCTTGCTGGATGTACCCAGCGATGCGCCGCTGCTGCAGATGCGGTTTGTGCCCTACGACATCCGGGGCTTGCCGTTGCTGTATTCGGATGTCTACTTCCGGCCCGACCAGTTCAGTTACCGGGCGGTGGTCCGGCGCTGAATCAGCGGGTCACCAGTAGCCGCCACTGGCTGCCCGCCGAAGCACGAAGGGACTTTTTCGGCTCGGTTCACCAGCCCTGGGCACCTGCTCCCAGGTGCCGCGGATTTCCTTGCCGCAGGCGGCGGGCACCAGGTGACCGCTCCAGAAGGCGAACAGGCTCTTGCCGTCGCGCGACTCGTCGAGGTTGAGTTCGCCTTCCTCGATGTCGCCCGAGGCGATGGCCTGCTGGCTGCCGTAATCGAACTCGCCGCGCAGGCTCTCCAGGAATTCGGGGTGCTGGCGCAGCACCAGCCGGCCGCGCAGGCCCAGCTCGGTCAGCTCGACCTCCCATGCGCCGTAGAGCTGGCGTGCCGTCCAGCGCTTGAGGCCGGGGCAGGCGAGGTTGGCGGGTGGCGCCACCGTCGCGCCCCGAGCTGGGTGTGAGGCGTCATTTTGGCCTGTAGCGCAGGCGGATAGAGCGCAAGCAGCTACTAAAAGAATAGTAAATCGACTCATCAGGCAAACCTCATGGCGCCGCCTGCGGCGGCGTGCTGGCGGCGCGGCGGGCAAATTCGGCGCGCAGGGCCTTGAGTTTTTCGCGCGGGTCCTCGCGCACGGTGGCCGACTCCAGCGCCATCTCGGCAATGAAACGACTGGGCCGCGCGGCGACCATCTCGCGCCCCTGCTTGCGCCGGCGCGTCCAGCTGACGGCCAGGGTGCGCTGGGCGCGCGTGATGCCGACGTACATCAGGCGGCGCTCTTCCTCGATGCGCGCCGCCTGCGCGGCGGCGCCGGCGTCCTCTTCGGGGCGAAAGGGCAGCAGGCCCTCGGTGACGCCGGCCAGGGTGACATGCGGCCATTCCAGGCCCTTGGCGGCGTGCAGGGTGGACAGGGTGACCACGTTGGGGTCCTGCTCGCGCTCGTTCAGGGTGGAGATGAGCGAGATGGTTTGCGCCACTTCCAGCAGGCTTTTCGGCTCCTGCCGCAGGGTGACGCCGGCCGCGTCCTCGATCTGCCCGCCGCAGCGCGCGGCCATCCAGTCGCAGAAGTCCAGCACGTTGGTCCAGCGCGCGGCGGCTTGTGGGGCGCTGTCGGCGCTGTCGTACAGGTGCTGCTCGTAGCCGATGTCCTTCAGCCAGTCGGCCAGGAAGTTGCGCGCCGCCTCGTGCCCCGTGGTGTGGCCGGCGCGGTGGCGCAAGTCGTTCAGCAGGCGGCCAAACTCGTGCAGCCCGGCGATGGCGCGCGCCGGCAGCGCGGCCGGCAGCGAGTGGGCGATCAGCGCGCCGAACAGCGACAGCCGCGCCTTGCCGGCGAATTCACCCAGCGCCGCCAGCGTCTGGTGGCCGATGCCGCGCTTCGGAACGGTGACGGCGCGCAGAAAGGCCGGGTCATCGTCCTCGTTGATCCACAGGCGCAGCCAGGCGCACAGGTCCTTGATCTCGGCGCGGTCGAAAAAGCTTTGCCCGCCCGACACCTTGTAGGGGATCTGCGCCTTGCGCAGCGCTTGCTCGAACACCTTGGCCTGGTGGTTGGCGCGGTACAGGATGGCGAAGTCGCGCCAGTCCTGGTGCGCCGAGGTTTCGCGCAGCGACTGGATGCGCGCCACGGCGCGCTCGGCCTCGTGCGCCTCGTGGTCGCAGTCGAGCACGCGCACCGGCTCGCCCTCGCCCAGCTCGGAGTACAGGCGCTTCTCGAACAGCTTGGGGTTGGGGCCGATCACGTTGTTGGCCGCGCGCAGGATGGCCGAGGTGGAGCGGTAGTTCTGCTCCAGCTTGATGACCTTGAGTTGCGGAAAGTCCTGCGGCAGCCGGCGCAGGTTGTCCAGCGTGGCACCGCGCCAGCCGTAGATGCTCTGGTCGTCGTCGCCCACGGCGGTGAAGCTGCCCTGTGGGCCGATCAACAGCTTCATCAGCTCGTACTGCGTGGCGTTGGTGTCCTGGTACTCGTCGACCAGCAAATGGGCCAGCCGCACTTGCCACTTCTGCGCGACATGCTCATGTTGTTGTAGCAAACGCAGCGGCAGGCCGATCAGGTCGTCGAAGTCCACGCTCTGGTAGGCGGTCAAGCGCTCTTCGTAGCGCGCCATCAGCAGCGCGGTCTGGCGCTCGCCTTCGCCGCTGGCCTGCGCCAGCGCGGCGGCGGCATCGAGCCCCGCGTTCTTCCAGCGGCTGATGGCCCACTGCCACTGGCGCGCGGTGGCGGCGTCGGTGGTGGCGCCGCAGTCCTTGATCAGGCCCAGCACGTCGTCGCTGTCCAGGATGCTGAACTGGGGCTTGAGGCCCAGCACCGCGCCGTCCTCGCGCAACAGGCGCACGCCCAGCGCGTGAAAGGTGCAGATCAGCACCTCGCCCGCCGCCTTGCCCACCAGGGAGCGCGCGCGCTCGCGCATCTCGGCGGCGGCCTTGTTGGTGAAGGTGATGGCGGCGATGCGCGCCGGCGCCACGCCGGTCTGGATCAGGCGCGCGATCTTGTGCGTGATCACCCGCGTCTTGCCCGAGCCCGCGCCCGCCAGCACCAGGCAGGGGCCGCGCAGGTGGTTGACGGCGTCTTGCTGGGCGAGGTTCAGGCGGTCGGACATGGGGGCGCCGATGATAGCCGCGCCGCCTGCTACGCTTGCATCCTGCATGCACGCGCTGGCCGGCATCCTCTCCGTCACCTTTCCGTTCTTCGCCCTGGTGCTGTGCGGCTACCTGGCGGCGCGCTCGCGCCTGCTGCCGCTGGACGCGGTGCCGGGGCTGAACATGTTCGTGCTGTACTTTGCCCTGCCGTGCATGCTGTGGCGCTTTGGCAGCAGCACGCCGCTGGCCAAGCTGTTCAACCCGCTGATCGCCCTGCTGTGGCTGGCAGCGGCGGCGCTCATCGTCGGCGGCACGGCATGGCTGGCGCGCCGGCGCGGCGGCAGCTGGCCCGACGCCGCCATGGGCGCACTGGTGGCGGCCTTTCCCAACTCGGGCTTCATGGGTGTGCCGCTGATCCTGGCGCTGCTGGGCGAGGCCGCGGTCGGCCCGGTCATGGCCACGCTGCTGGTGGACCTGGTGGTCACCACCTCGCTGTGCATCGGCCTGTCGCAATGGGGCGCGGCCGACGAACACGGCCCGGCCCGGGCCGTCGGCCGGGCGCTGCGGGGCGTGCTGCGCAACCCCATGCCCTGGTCCATCCTGCTGGGCGCGCTGACCGGCGCGCTGGGCTTTGCGCCGTGGGCGCCGCTGCAGCGCACCGTGCACCTGCTGGCCGACGCGGCCTCGCCGGTGGCGCTGTTCACCATCGGCGCGGTGCTGGCGCGCTCGCAGGCGCAGGTGGCCCATGCGGCGGCCACCAACGCGGCGCGGCTGGGCGACGTGGGCGTGATCACCGCCGTCAAGCTGCTGCTGCACCCGCTGCTGGTGTGGGGGCTGGGCCTGCTGGCGCTGCGGGCGGGCGGGTTGACGCCTGCCGTGCTCACCCCGCTGGTGCTGACGGCCGCGCTGCCGGCGGCCGGCAACGTGTCGCTGCTGGCCGAGCGCTTCGGCGCCGACAACGGGCGCGTGGCGCGCATCATCCTGTGGTCCACCGCGCTGGCCTTCTTCAGCTTTTCGGCGGTGGTGGCGCTGCATCCCTGAGGGCGCTTCGTTTCGACGTCGCCGGCGTCAGCGCGCGGCGCTGGCGGGGGGTTGATCGGCGGCCAGGGCCTCGTTCAGCAGCCGCGCCAGCCGCTGCCCGGCGCGCTCGATCTGCTGGCGGATCACGGGTACGCTGGCGCGCTGGTACCCGGTGTCCAGCAGCAGCGGCTCGGCCAGCCGCACACCGCAGGCGAACCCCGGCAGCGGCTGGTAGACATGCGCCAGCGCCACGTCACGCGCTTCGAGCATCCAGGCGGTTGGTCCATCAGCGGTCAGCGCGGGCGCCGGCACCGGCTGTGCGGGCGGCTGCCAGCCGGCAAGCGCGGCATCCAGCAGCGCGCCGTCCCAGACTTGGTGCAGGCTGGCGCCAGGTGGCAGGTCAATGCCCGCCAGCACCACGCGGGCACGCCCGCCATTGGGATTGACGCCCGCGTGCAGCGGTTGGTGCACGTCCCCCACCAGGTGCACCACCCATTTGAGCGCTTCGTTGCGCGCGCGCAGCGGTTGCGCCCGATCGCGCAGCACGGCGCTGTAGCTCAGGATCAGCTGGTCGACGCAATGGCCTTGCGGGCAGCGCCCCAGGCGGTCGCTGCACACCGGGTTGCCGCGCACATGCCAGCCGCGAAACGCCTCGGGGTCGGTGCGGGTGGCTTCGGCGCGGATCTCGTCCGGCCAGGACGCCACCGCCGCCAGGCTGCGCCGCCCAGAGGGCTGGCCGAAGCGGTCCAGATCGTCCGCCAGCACGGCAGCCACCTGGGCCCGGGCGTCCGCGTCCAGCTGACTTTCAGCCAGCGCCGCCACGGCGGCATGCCCGCGGGCGTTCCAGGCCAGCGCCGGGGCGGCGATCAGCGCGCCAGTCAGAAGAGCGAGACCATGCCAATGGTTCATGCGGCGCCACGATACACGCCTGTCAGCGCGCCGACGGCGGCAGGCGCACCGGCGGGATGGCGCGAATCTCGTCTTCCAGCGTGGCGGCGGGCAGGGTGGTGACGCTTTCCTTCAGCAGGCCGCCGCCCAGCACGCTGCCCGACACCTGGCCGCCGCCGCGCACGCGCGCCTCGCAGTCGCTGCGGTAGAACGCGGGCAGCCCTTCGCAGCGCTTGAGGGCGTTGGCCAGCGCCTGTTCGGGCGTCACGGTGCCCAACTCGCGCGCCGCCGCCTTGGCGTTGCGGGCTTCCAGGCGACCGGCGTCCGGGTCCAGGTTGGTTTGGGCGGGGGTCATCTGGGCCAGGGCGGACAGGCTGATGGCGATGCACAGTCCCAGTCCGGCAAGTTGCGCTCTCATACGGACACTCCTGCAGATCAGCCCATGGTGGAGTCGGCGCGGGGCAGGATGGTTCCGCGTTTCTGATGTCTACAGTGCCAGCGGATCGACATCCACCGCCCAGCGCACGATGGCGCGGTGGGCGGGGCTGGCGCGCAGCTGGTGCAGCAGCGGCTGGCAGGCGGCCAGCACGCGCTGCAGGGCGGCGCGCGAAGGGCTTTCAAGCAGCATCTGGGCACGCTCGATGCCGGCCACGCGCTGCACCGCCAGCGGCACGGCGGGGTACCAGGTGATCTGGGCCAGCGCCGGGTCGTCGGCCAGAGCCTGTTGGGCGGCTTGCGCCAGCGCGGTCAGAAAATCCTGCGCCGCCGCCTGCGTGCGTGCTTCGGCACGCAGCAGCGCCAGCCGGCTGAAGGGCGGCAGGCCGGCCTGGGCGCGCTCGACCAGCTGCCGGGCGGCGAAGCCGGGATAGTCGTGGGCTTTCAGCGCCTCGTACAGCGGGTGCCGCGGGTGGTGGGTCTGCACCCACATCTCACTGCCGGCGGCGTTGGCGGCATCGCGCCCGGCGCGGCCGGCCGCCTGCATGAGCAGGGCAAACAGCCGCTCGGGCGCACGGAAATCGCTGGAGAACAGCGCCGCGTCGGGGTTGATCGCCGCCACCAGGGTGACGCGACGGAAGTCGTGGCCCTTGGCGATCATCTGCGTGCCCACCAGCACGTCGACGTCGCCGGCGTGCACCTGGGCCAGCGCGCTTTCCAGCTGGCCCTTGCCGCGTGTGCTGTCGGCGTCGATGCGGGCGATGCGCGCGGGCGTGCCGTCGGGGCGGCGCGCGTCGGCCAGCAGTTCGGCCAAGCGCTCTTCCAGCTGCTCGGTGCCGCGTCCCAGGGTGCCGATGTCGAGGTTGCCGCAGGCCGGGCAGGCGCGCGGCACGCGCTGGGTGAAGCCGCAATGGTGGCAGCGCAGGGTGCGGTCGATCTTGTGGAACACGCGGTAGGCGCTGCAGTGCGGGCATTCGCTTTTCCAGCCGCAGTCGGCGCAGTGCAGCACCGGCGCCCAGCCGCGGCGGTTGAGCAGCAGCAGCGTCTGCTCGCCGCGCGTCAGGCGCTCGCCGATCGCGGCCAGCAGCGGCGGGGCGATCAGCGTGCCCCGGGGCTGGCGCGTCATGTCCACCCGGCGCACGCGCGGCAGGCCGGCGGCCGGGTCGTCGCCCGGCGCCAGGCCGACACGGCGCGGCATGGCCAGGCGCAGGTAGCGGCCGGGGCCGTCCGGCGCCGGCGTGCTGGCGTGCCAGCTTTCCAGTGCCGGCGTGGCCGAGCCCAGGATGACCCGGGCGCCCAGCAGTCGCCCGCGGTACAGCGCCAGGTCGCGCGCCGAATAGCGCGCGCCCTCCTGCTGCTTGTAGCTGGGATCGTGCTCCTCGTCGACGACGATCAGTCGCAGGCGGGGCATCGAGGCCAGCACCGCCACCCGCGTGCCCAGCACGATGCGCGCGCGCCCGCCGTGCGCGGCCAGCCAGGCCGCCAGGCGCTGCGGCGGCGTCAGCCCGCTGTGCAGCGACACGCAGGCACCGCCGCCAAAGCGGGCGGCAAAGCGCGCTTCCAGCTGGGGCGTCAGATTGATCTCGGGCACCAGCACCAGCACCTGCGCGGCCGGGTCTTGCGTCAGCACGCGGGCGGCGGCCTGCATGTAGACCTCGGTCTTGCCGCTGCCGGTGGCGCCGTGCAGCAGGACGGGGCCCGGTTGCTGGTCGATCTGGACCAGGGCGGCCGCCTGTTCCGCCGTGAGTGCTGCTTGTTCGATAGTGTCGGCGGCGCTGGCCGGCGGCGCCTCGCCCAGGCGCTTGAGGCGGCGCGCCATCTGCGCGCTGCTGAGCGTGCGCAGCTGCGGCGGCAGCGCGGCCAGCGCCACCTCGCCCAGCGCGCGCTGGTAATAGCGGGCGGTGAAGGCGATCAGCTGGCGCCAGTCGTCGGCCAGCGGCGCCAGGCCGCCGAACAGGCCGGCCAGCGGGCGCACCTGCGCCGCCCGCTCGGGCGTGGGCTCGGCCGCCTCGCCCCAGACCACGCCCAGCACCTCGCGCGCGCCCAGCGGCACGCGCACGATGTGGCCGGGCGCCAGCGGCGCGTCGGCGCGGTAGGTCAGTGGCTCGGCCAGCCCGCTGTGGGCGGGGGTGGCCACGGCGACGGCCAGCCAGTGCGTCATGGGGTGGGCGGGCCAGGGCGACGTGGCGGGCCACCACTTGCACTGTCGGCCTTAAGTCCTTGTTTTGAAAGCGTCTGCCAAGTCATGCCCAGATTTTGTGGATAACTTTGTGGAGAATCCCCTCCGGCCGCTCCGCAGGCCTTGAAAATCAAGGGCTTCCTTGTCCTGCCTGCCAAAGCAGCAGGACTTGATGTTCAATGAAATCAACAACTTGCAAGCGCTTCGCGTTTTGTAGCGGGGCCGCGCTGGCGCGGTGTGCGGGTGCCGGCGCATTCGGGTTTTTGTGTATAAGTCAAGCCCTCAAGCGCCCGGTTTCGTGACAACAATCGTGCGCAACGCGCTTGACGTCGGCCGGCTGGCGGCGTATGGCGCTGCCCACCGGCCTCCGGGCTTGTGCCGTTCGTCCGGAGGTCAGTCCGCCCGCAGGCGCCGCGAATGGCGGTGCACCTCGTCCACCAGATGCGTCACGTGCTCGGGCGGGGTGTGCTGGCTGATGCCGTGGCCCAGGTTGAATATGTGGGTGCTGCCCGGGGTGGCGGGGTCGGTGTGGGGGCGGCCGAAGCTGTCGAGCACGCGGCGCACTTCGGCACGGATGGCCTCGGGCGGGGCGAACAGCACGTTGGGGTCGATGTTGCCCTGCAGCGCCTTGGGGGCCCGATTGTGCAAGGGTTTTGAGGTGTTGGCGCTTGCCTGGTCTGCGCCAGAAGCTATGATTTCAGGAGTTACGGATGCCGCCGCCTGCTGTACGATGCGGCGCGCCGTGCCCAGGTTCATGGTCCAGTCCAGGCCCAGCACGTCGCAGTCCAGCCCCGCCATCTCGGGCAGCCACAGCCCGCCGCCCTTGGTGAAGACGATGCGCGGCACCACGGCGCCGTCCGCCCCGGTGCGTTTGAGCTGGCCCAGCACGCGCGCGGTGTAGGCCAGGCTGAAGGCCTGGAACGCGCCGTCGGCCAGCACGCCGCCCCAGCTGTCGAACACCATCACGGCCTGCGCGCCGGCGTCGATCTGGGCGTTCAGGTACTGCGCCACGGCGTCGGCGTTGACGGTCAGCAGGCGGTGCATCAGGTCGGGCCGGGCGTACATCAGCGTCTTGACGTGGCGGTAGTCGTCGCTGCCGCCGCCTTCCACCATGTAGCAGGCCAACGTCCACGGGCTGCCCGAAAAGCCGATCAGCGGCACGCGGCCATTCAAGGCCTGGCGGATGCTGGTGACGGCGTCGAACACGTAGCGCAGCTTGTTCATGTCGGGCACGGCCAAGGCGTTGACGGCGGCCTCGTCGCGCACCACGCGCTCGAACTTGGGGCCCTCGCCCTGCTGGAAGCTCAGCCCCAGCCCCATGGCGTCGGGCACCGTCAGGATGTCGGAAAACAGGATGGCGGCGTCCAGCCGGTAGCGGGCCAGCGGTTGCAGGGTGACTTCGGTGGCGTAGTCGACATTCGTCGCCAGCCCCATGAAGCTGCCCGCCCGGGCGCGCGTGGCGCAGTACTCGGGCAGATAGCGCCCGGCCTGGCGCATCAGCCAGACGGGGGTGTGCTCGGTGGCCTGGCCCAGGCAGGCGCGCAGGAAGGTGTCGTTGTGCAAGGGGGCAAAGCGTGTCATGCGGTGATTGTCTCAGTCTTGCCACCACGGCCGGCGGGCGGCGCCGCCGCGGCTGTCGCGCGGGCCGCGAACCCGCACAATGTCACGCCCGGGCGGCGGCAATGCCAGCGCCACCGTTGCGCCGGGCAAAACCCCTTCACAATACGGGTTAACCCTTGATGCAAGAGGGATCACGCAGGAAGGCACCATGGACCAGCATTACCTCACCCCCCTGTTCGAACCGCGCGCGATCGCCCTGTTCACCGGCGCGCAGGACGCGCCCGAGCAGCAGACGCCCCAGGCGCGCGCGCTGCTGGCGCACCTGCAGGCGCAGGCGTTCAAGGGCGAGGTGCTGCCGCTCAGCGTGCACACCACCGGCACCCTGGCCGATCTGGCGCAGGCGCGCGCCGACCTGGCCATCATCGCCCTGCCCGACGAGGAGATCGGCGCCGCGCTGGAGCTGGCCGGCCGCATCAAGGTGAAGGCGGCACTGGTGCTGTCCAACGGGCTGGATGCCAAGCGGGCCCACGAGCTGCAGCGCATCGCCCGGCGCCACGGCGTGTGGCTGCTGGGGCCCAACAGCCAGGGCTTTCAGCGCCCGCAGCTGCAACTCAACGCCAGCGTCTCCGGCGCGCTGGCCACGCCCGGCCAGCTGGCCCTGGTGTCGCAATCGGGCGCCCTGACGGCTTCGATCCTGGACTGGGCGCGCCAGAACCGGGTGGGCTTTTCCACCGTGGTGGCGCTGGGCCCGCACACCGGCGTGACGCTGGCCGACACGCTGGACTTTCTGGCGGCCGACCGCCATACCAGCGGCATCGTGGTCTACATGGAAGGCATCTCCAACGCGCGGCGCTTCACCAGCGCGCTGCGCGCGGCGGCCAACGTCAAGCCCGTGGTGGTGCTCAAGGCCGGGCGCAAGCCGGCCGGCAACGCGGCGGCGCAGACCCACTCGGGCGCCATCGTCGGCAGCGACGACGTGTTCGACGCCGTGCTGCGCCGGGCCGGCGCGGTGCGCGTGCGCTCCTTCGTCGAGCTGTTCTCGGCCGCCAAGTGCCTGGCCTCGCGCTACCGCCCGGTGGGCCCGCGCCTGGCCATCGTCAGCAATGGCGGCGGCCCCGGCGTGCTGGCGGCCGACTGGGTGAGCGAGCTGGGCCTGAAGCTGGGCGTGCTGTCGCCCGAGTCGGCGCGCGAGCTGGCGCCCCAGCTGCCGCCCCAGGCGTCGCTGGCCGACCTGGTGGACCTGTCCGAAGGTGCGACGGCCGAGCACTTCCGCCTGGCGCTGGAGGCGGCGGCCAAGGACCGTGGCGTCGACGGCGTGCTGGCGATCTATTCGCCCAAGTTCGGCGGCGACGCCGATGCCGTGGCGCAGCAGTTGGTGCAGGCGCGCCCGCGCCTGGCCAAGCCGCTGGTGGCCTGCTGGATGGGCGACGCCAGCGTGCAGCCGGCGCGCCACGCGCTGGCCGAGGCGCAGATCCCCAGCTTTCGCACGCCCGAGGCGGCGGTGGGCGCGTTTGGCAACATCGCCAGCTTCTACCAGAACCAGCAGATGCTGCAACAGACGCCGCCGCCGCTGACCAACCTGGCGGCGCCGGACGTGGAAGGCGCGCGCCTGCTGATCGAAAGCGTGCTGATCGAGCGGCGCAGCATCCTGACCGAGATGGAGTCCAAGACCCTGCTGTCGGCCTTCCACATCCCGGTGACGCAGACGCTGCTGGCGCGCAGCGCCAACGAGGCCATGATGATCGCCACCCAGATCGGCTTTCCGGTGGCGCTGAAGATCGACTCGCCCGACATCAGCCACAAGAGTGACGTCGGCGGCGTGGCGCTGAACGTGATGCACGCCACCGCCGTGCGCGACATCTGGCAGGACATGATGGCGGCGGTGCGCGAGCGCCAGCCCGACGCGCGCATCAACGGCGTCACCGTGCAGGCCATGGCGCGCAAGCCGCGCGGGCGCGAGCTGTACATCGGCGTGGTGACCGACGAGCCGTTCGGCCCGGTGATCTCCTTCGGCGCCGGCGGCACCCTGATCGAGCTGTACCGCGACCACGCCATGGAGCTGCCGCCGCTCAACCAGTTCCTGGCGCGGCGGCTGATGGAGCGCTCGCGCGTGCACGAGACGCTGGGCAGCTGGCGACGCGCGCCGGCGGTCGACATGGCGGCGCTGGAGCAGGTGCTGCTGCGCGTGTCCGAAATGGTGTGCGAGCTGCCGCAGCTGCGCGAGATGGACATCAACCCCATCATCGTCGACGAGCACGGCGTGCTGGCGGTGGACGCGCGCATCGTCATCGGCCCGGCGGCGCAGGCCTCGCCCGGGCGCGCCGGGCGCTACGGCCACCTGTCGATCCTGCCGTATCCGGCGCGCTTCGAGCAGCTGTGGCCGCTGCGTGGCGGCGGCGAATACAAGGTGCGCCCGATTCACCCCGACGACGCCCAGCCGCTGCAGGACATGATGAAGCGCCTGACGCCCGAGAGCCGCTACTTCCGCTTCGTCTCCAACATGGCCGAGCTGCCGCCGCACATGCTGTCGCGCTTCACGCTGATCGACTACGACCGCGAGATGGCGCTGTGCGCCGTGGTCGAGGAAGACGTGCTGGCCGAGGACGGCGGCAAGACCACGCGCGAGCGCATCATCGGCGTGTCGCGCTACATCACCAACCCTGATCAGAGCAGCTGCGAGTTCTCGCTGGTGGTCGACGACGGCTACGCCGGCCAGGGCCTGGGCACGCGGCTGATGCTCAGCATCATGGACGCGGCGCGCGAAAAGGGCCTGCAGGAAATCATCGGCCTGGTGCTCACGCACAACAACGGCATGCTCAAGCTGATGCGCAGCCTGGGCTTCGAGGTCAAGGCCTACCCGGAAGACCCGGACTTCCGGCTGGTGACGCACGCGCTCTGAGCCACCCGGCTCCGTGCGGCAGTGCGCGCACCGGGGCGCGATCGGCGTCCTCGCTGATCGCTATTGAATCGAGAGCTGCTGGCGCTTTTTGGACGGGCGATGGAGCGCCATCCGGCTAAGAATCCGGCTGAACCAACGCCAGCGTGGACGTGGCCGTCGCCACGGTTTGCCCGTCGTCCTCGCGCAGCAGGCGCGCGTGCGTGAAGGCCAGTTGCCGGCCGCGCCGCTCGACCTCCCCGACGGCGAGATAGCGCCCCCGCGGCGCCGGGCGCAGGAAGGCGGTGTTCAGATTGACGGTGGCGCAGGAGCCGCCCACCGGCAGCGCCGCCAGCGTGGCAAAGGCCATGGCGAAGTCCAGCATGGCCGTCACCGCGCCGCCCTGCAGCACGCCGGTGCCCTGGATGAACAGCGGGTCGGGCGCGAAGGCCAGCGTCACCGTGCCCACCTGCAGGTCGGCCGCGCGCAACTCGGCGCCCAGCGCCCGTGCCATCGGGTTGGCGTCGAACGCCATCGGCCGGCTGCCGCCTTCGATGAAGCGGTGGATCAGCGCCTGGTCGGGGTTGCTGAAGGGCATGTCAGGCCGGTGGGCGATGCCTGGGAAGACGGCTTACCTGCCGTCCAGCAGGTCCCGCGCCACGATCTCCTTCATGATCTCCGAGGTGCCGGCGTAGATGCGCTCGATGCGCGCGTCGGTGTACGCGCGGGCGATCGGGTATTCGTGCATGTAGCCGTAGCCGCCGAACAGCTGCAGGCATTCGTCGGTCACGCGGCCCAGCAGTTCGCTGTGCCACAGCTTGCCGGCGGCGGCGCCCACCGCATCCAGCCCGCCGGCCAGGTGCTGCGCGATCAGCTGGTCGCAGTAGGCGCGGCCGGCGGTGATGTCGGTGGCCAGTTGGGCCAGCTTGAAGCGGGTGTTCTGGAAGTCGGCCACGCGCTGGCGAAAGGCCTTGCGCTCTTGCACGTAGGCCACGGTCCAGTCCAGCGCCGCCTCGGCGCGCGCCTGGCAGCCCACGCTGACCAGCAGCCGCTCCTGGGCGAGCTTTTGCATCAGGTACTTGAAGCCCTGGCCTTCCTCGCCCAGCAGGTGACTGGCTGGCACGCGCACCTGGTCGAAGAACAGCTCGGCCGTGTCCTGCGCGTGCTGGCCGATCTTGCGCAGATTGCGCCCGCGCGTGAAGCCGGCCATGCCGCGCTCGACCACCAGCAGCGACACGCCATGCGCGCCCTTGTCGGGGTCGGTCTTGCAGGCCACCACGATCACGTCGGCGTTGTGGCCGTTGGTGATGAAGGTCTTCTGGCCCGACAGCACGTAATGGTCGCCCTCGCGCCGCGCCTGGGTGCGGATGGCCGCCACGTCGCTGCCGGTGCCGGGCTCGGTCATGGCGATGGCGCTGATCTTTTCGCCGCTCACCATGGCCGGCAGCAGTGCCTGCTGCAACTCGGGCGCGCCGTGCGCCGCGAGATACGGCGCCACGATGATCGAGTGCAGCGGAAAACCCGGCCCGGTGGCGCCAATGCGACCCAGCTCCTCGGCCACGATGCAGTCGAACAGCAGGTCGGCCCCCGGGCCGCCCAGTGCCTCGGGCAGCCAGCAGCACAGCAGGCCGTTGTCGCCGGCCTGCCGCCAGACTTCGCGCGGCACGCCGTGGGCTTCTTCCCAGGCGGCGTGGTGGGGGGCGATCTCGCGCTCGCAGAAGCGGCGCACCTGCTCGCGGAAGGCGTGGTGGTCGGGGGTGAACAGGGTGCGGGGTGCGGGTTTCATGTGCGTGACTGTAACCACTCGGCGGCCGCGACTTCGGGGCATGTCGAATGCTATTGAATCAAGAGCTGCTTGCGCACGTCAATCGGGCGCTGGAGCTGGTTCTTGCTCTGAAGCGCCCTGCTGCCGCCAGCCTTGCGGCGTCTGCCCGGTCCACTGGCGGAAGGCGCGGGCAAAGCTCTTGTCGCTGGCAAAACCGGCCGCGCGCGCCACGCGGGCCATCGGCCAGTCGGTGCGCAGCAGCAGCTCGCAGGCCTGGCTGCGGCGCACCTCGTCCTTGAGCTGCTGCACGCTGGTGCCTTCGGCGCGCAGCTGGCGGTGCAGGCTGCGCGCCGACAGGCCCAGCCGCGCCGCCAGCGTCTCGGCCGTGTGCGCCGCCTGCGGCTGCTGCAGCAGGGCGCGCACGCGGCGCGACAGCAGGCGGTCGCGCCGGTAGGGCCACACCAGGATCGGCAGCGCGCGGCGCAGCATCTGGTCCAGCGCGGCGCCGTCGCGGCGCAGCGGCAGCTGCAGGTAGTGGGCATCAAAGCGCAGGCCGGCCTGCGGCGCGCCAAACCGCACCGGCCCCGGAAACAGCCGCGCGTACAGCTCGCCGTGCGCCGGCGCGGCAAACGGAAACTGCGCGCCCTGCAGCACGATCTGCGAGTCCACCAGCCAGCAGGCCAGCCCGTGCAGGTTGCGCAGCAGCGACAGCAGGGCAAATTCGCGCAGCGCGCCCAGTTCGCGCCGCTCGTCGATGAGCACCTGGGCCTGAGTGCCGCTGGCTTCCAGCGTCAGCACCACGTCCTCGGTCAGCAGGCCGTGGTGGCGGCACCAGCGCGCCAGCGCCAGGCCGAGCGTGGGCGCGCTGATGCTGGCGCGCGCCAGCATGCCGTAGCTGCCCCAGGGCAGGCGGCGGCTGAACCAGCCGGGCGCCTCGTCGTCCAGCTCCTGCATGGCGGCCGAGCACAGGCGCTCGAACTGCAGGGCGGTCACGTGGCCGTGTGACTGGCGCAGATCGGCTGGCGTGATTTGTGCCTTGCGCAAGGCCGCCGCAGGGTCCAGGTGGCGCTGCGTGTAGGCCAGCAACACCGCCTGTGCCAGCGAGGTCGGGGTCTGCCCGGTGGGGCGCGGCGGGCGGTCGGGGGTGGGTGGCGTGGTCACGGGTTGAATATGGTTTTGGCTGGCGCATTTTGCAACCATCCTGGCAGCACCGATGTGCGCGTCGGGGTTATGCTGGCGCTTGTACGGGCGGCCCGCTGCTGCACTACGATGGCGCTGCGGCCCGGCCCGGATTTGCAGGAGACGCGACATGAGCACGGCACTGACCGAGAGCTACGCGTGCGGCGCGCAGACGCCGCCGCTGATCGAGCAGACCATTGGCGCCTTTTTCGACGCCATGGTGGCGCGCTTTCCCGAGCGCGAGGCGCTGGTGGTGGCGCACCAGCAGCGCCGCTACACCTACCGCCAGCTGCAGGCCGAGGCGCAGCGCCTGGCCAGCGCGCTGCTGCGCCTGGGTCTGAAGCCCGGCGAGCGCGTCGGCATCTGGTCGCACAACAACGCCGAATGGGTGCTGATGCAGCTGGCCACGGCCAAGGCCGGGCTGGTGCTGGTCAACATCAACCCGGCCTACCGCACGGCCGAGGTGGAATACGCTCTGAACAAGGTGGGCTGTCGCGCGCTGGTCACCATGCCGCGCTTCAAGACCAGCGACTACCTGGGCATGCTGCGCGAGCTGGCGCCCGAATGGGCGCACGCCAGGCCGGGCGAGCCGCTGCAGTCGCAGACGCTGCCGCAGCTGCGGCACGCGATCTGGATCGACGTGGCGGGCGAGGGCGCCGACGAGCCCGGCTTCATGCGCTTTTCCGACCTGATCCAGACCGGCGATGCGCGGGACGAGCGCCTGCCGCAGGTGGCGCGCCTGCTGCACAACCAGGATGCCATCAACATCCAGTTCACCAGCGGCACCACGGGCTTTCCCAAGGGCGCGACGCTGACGCACCGCAACATCCTGAACAACGGCTTTTTCATCGGCGAGGCGATGAAACTGACCGAGACGGATCGCCTGTGCATCCCGGTGCCGCTGTACCACTGCTTCGGCATGGTGCTCGGCAACCTGGCGGTGCTGACGCACGGCGGCTGCATCGTCTACCCCAACGACGCCTTCGATCCGCTCAGCGTGCTGCAGACGGTGCAGGCCGAGCAGTGCACCGGCCTGCACGGCGTGCCGACCATGTTCATCGCCGAGCTGGACCACCCGCGCTTCAAGGAATTTGACCTCTCCAGCCTGCGCACCGGCATCATGGCCGGCAGCCCCTGCCCGATCGAGGTCATGAAGCGCGTGCAGAGCGAGATGAACATGGGCGAGGTGACCATCGCCTACGGCATGACCGAGACTTCGCCGGTGAGCTGCCAGAGCTCTACCTCCACGCCGCTGGACAAGCGCGTGTCCACCGTGGGCCTGGTGCAGCCGCACCTGGAGATCAAGATCATCGACCCCGAGACCGGCCGCACCGTGGCGGTGGGCGAACGTGGCGAGTTCTGCACCCGCGGCTATTCGGTGATGCAGGGCTACTGGGAAGACCCGCAGCGCACCGCCGAGGCCATCGACGCCGAGGGCTGGATGCACACCGGCGATCTGGCGACCATGGACGAGCAGGGCTACGTCAACATCGTCGGGCGCATCAAGGACATGGTGATCCGCGGCGGCGAGAACGTCTACCCGCGCGAGATCGAGGAGTTTTTGTACCGCCACCCCAAGGTGCAGGACGTGCAGGTGGTGGGCGTGCCCGACCAGCGTTTCGGCGAGGAGCTGTGCGCCTGGATCATCGTCAAGCCCGGCCAGCAGCTCACCGACGGCGATGTGCGCGAGTTCTGCAAGGGCAAGATCGCGCATTACAAGGTGCCGCGCTACATGAAATTCGTTGCCGAGTTCCCGATGACCGTGACCGGCAAGATCCAGAAGTTCAAGATCCGCGATGCCATGGTGGCCGAGCTCGGTCTGGTGCAGGACAAGACCGCGTGATGCCGTTGAACTTGACCGGACGCGAAGGGCGCGAAGAAGACGCGAAGAACGCGCAAAACCCCCTTCCAAAATCTGGCTGCTCTTTCGCGCCCTTCGCGTATCTTTTGCGTCCTTCGCGTCCGGTATTCAAATTTCATTGAGACACCCATGCCCACCATCGACACCAAACTCAATCCCCGCTCGGCCGACTTCCAGGCCAACGCCGACGCCATGCGCGCCCTGGTCGATGACCTGAAGGCCAAGGTCGCCCAGGCCGGTCAGGGCGGCGGCGAGGTGGCGCGCAAGAAACACCTGGACCGCGGCAAGCTGCTGCCGCGCGTGCGCGTGCAGATGCTGCTCGACCCGGGCACGCCGTTCCTGGAAATCGCGCCGCTGGCCGCGCTGCACATGTACAAGGACAAGAATGGCCAGGACGAGGCGCCGGCCGCCGGCATGGTGGCCGGCATCGGGCGCGTGTCGGGCGTGGACTGCATGATCGTCTGCAACGACGCCACCGTGAAGGGCGGCACCTACTATCCCATCACCGTCAAGAAGCACCTGCGCGCGCAGGAGATCGCGCAGCAAAACCGCCTGCCTTGCATCTACCTGGTCGATTCGGGCGGCGCCAACCTGCCCAACCAGGACGAGGTCTTCCCCGACCGCGATCACTTCGGCCGCATCTTCTACAACCAGGCGCAGATGAGCGCGCAGGGCATCGCCCAGATCGCCGTGGTCATGGGCAGCTGCACCGCCGGCGGCGCCTACGTGCCGGCCATGAGCGACGAGTCCATCATCGTCAAGAACCAGGGCACCATCTTCCTCGGTGGGCCGCCGCTGGTGAAGGCCGCCACCGGCGAGGAGGTCAGCGCCGAGGACCTGGGCGGCGGCGACGTGCACACGCGCCTGTCGGGCGTGGCCGACCACCTGGCGCAGAACGACATGCACGCGCTGGCGCTGGCGCGGCAGGTGGTGGCACACCTGAACCACGTCAAGACGCCCGCCGGCGACCTGCGCACCCCGCGTGCACCCAAATACGCGGCCGAGGAGCTGTACGGCGTGATTCCGACCGACACGCGCAAGCCCTTCGACGTGCGCGAGATCATCGCCCGCATCGTCGATGGCAGCGAGTTTCAGGAGTTCAAGGCGCGCTTTGGCACCACCCTGGTGTGCGGCTTCGCCCACATCGAAGGCATGCCGGTGGGCATCGTGGCCAACAACGGCATCCTGTTTTCCGAAAGCGCGCAAAAGGGCGCGCACTTCATCGAACTGTGCTGCCAGCGCAAGATCCCGCTGGTGTTTCTGCAGAACATCACCGGCTTCATGGTCGGGCGCAAGTACGAGAACGAAGGCATTGCCCGCCACGGCGCCAAGATGGTGACGGCCGTGGCCACCGCCAACGTGCCCAAGTTCACCATCATCATCGGCGGCAGCTTCGGCGCCGGCAACTACGGGATGTGCGGCCGCGCGTACAGCCCGCGCTTTCTGTGGATGTGGCCCAACGCGCGCATCAGCGTGATGGGCGGCGAGCAGGCCGCCAGCGTGCTGGCCACGGTGCGGCGCGACGGCATCGAGGCCAAGGGCGGCCAGTGGAGCGCCGAGGAGGAAGAGGCCTTCAAGGCCCCCATCCGTCAGCAGTACGAAGAGCAGGGCCACCCCTACTACGCCACCGCCCGCCTGTGGGACGACGGCGTGATCGACCCGGCCGACACCCGCCGCGTGCTGGCGCTGGGCCTGTCGGCGGCGCTGAACGCGCCGGTCGAGGACGTCAAATTTGGCGTTTTCCGCATGTAAGGTGTACGATGTGTCTCATATGGGAGATTAATACACATCATGCGCACCAACATCGACATAGACGACGAATTGCTGGCCAAAGCCATGCAGGCCGGCCCCTACACCACCAAGAAGGAAACGGTGGAGGCCGGCTTGCGCCTGCTGGCGCGGCAGGCGGCCTACCGCGAGATCCTCAAGTGGAAGGGCAAGCTGAAATGGGAAGGCGACGAGTCCATCGATTGGACGCAGCCGGCCGAGGACGCGCCCGAGGAAGCACTGGAGTACAGCGTGCAGGAGCCGCGCGCCCGCTACACGAAGACGAAAGCCGCGGCGCCCAGCGGCAGGAAGGCGGCGCGCCGTGCTGGTCGTTGACTCCAGCGTCTGGATCGACTTTTTCGTCGATCGGCCCACGGCGGCGTGCGACGAGCTCGATCGCTTGCTGGCCGATGGCCACACCCGCCTGGTGGTGCCCGACCTGGTGCTCTACGAGGTGTTGCGCGGCTTTCGCGACGAGCGAGCGCTGCGCCAGGCGCGTCTGTTGCTGCAAACCCTGAGCGTTGAGCCCTGCGGCGGCGAGGGCATCGCGCTGGCCGCCGCCGAGCACTATCGCCTGCTGCGCGCGCGCGGCATCACGGTGCGCAGCAGCATCGACGTGATGATCGCCGCCTTCTGCATCGAGCAGGACTACCTGCTGTTGCACAGTGACCGCGACTTTGATGCCATCGCCGCGCACCGCGGCCTGCGCGTCTGGGTGCATTGACGATGTCGGCGTGGCACAGTCATTTCAGCACCCTGGCGCGCTACAACGCCTGGGCCACCGGTCGCCTGCTGGCCAGCGTGGCGGCGCTGCCTGAAGACGACTACCGGCGCGACGTCGGCCTGTTTTTCAAGAGCATCCACGGCACGCTCAATCACCTGCTGGTGGGCGAGCACCTGCTGTGGTTTCGCCGCTTTGCCGAAGGCGCCTCGCCGCGTGTGGCGCTGAACGACGAAGCTGAGCCCGACCGCGCCCGCCTGGCCGAGCGTCTGCAGCAGGGCGCGTTCTGCTGGCAGCCGCTGATCGCATCGTGGCCGGCCGAACGCTTCGACGGCGAACTGCACTACACCACCATGCGTGGCCAGGCCGCGGTGCTGCCCTTCGCCGCCACGCTGGCCCACGTGTTCAACCACGGCACGCACCACCGCGGGCAGATCACGGCGGCGCTGACGCTCCTCGGCCAGCCTTGCCCCGAACTCGATCTCGTCTACATGCTGCAAGAGGAAGCACGCCCATGAGCACCGCCATCCGCACCGACGTGCAGGGCCATGTTGCCACCATCACCTTGAGCCGCCCCGAGGTGCGCAACGCCTTCAACGACGAAGTCATCGCCGAGCTGTCGCAGGCCTTCACCACGCTGGGCGATGACGCCCGGGTGCGCGCCATCGTGCTGGCGGCCGAAGGCCCGGCCTTTTGCGCCGGCGCCGACTTGAACTGGATGCGCCGCATGGCCGACTACACGCGCGAGGAGAACCTGGCCGACGCTGCCCAGCTGGCCTTCATGCTGCGCACGATCTACGAATGCCCCAAGCCGACCATTGCCCGCGTGCAGGGCGACGTGTACGCCGGTGGCATGGGCCTGGTGGCGGCCTGCGACATGGCGGTCAGCGTGGACACCGCGCACTACTGCCTGAGCGAGGTCAAGCTGGGGCTGATTCCGGCCACCATCAGTCCCTACGTCATCCGCGCCATGGGCCCGCGCGCGGCGCACCGCTGGTTCTTGACGGCCGAGCGCTTTTGCGCCGCCGAAGCGCATCGCATCGGCTTCGTGCACGAGGTGGTGAGCGCCGAGCGCCTCGACGCCACGGTGGGCGAGCTGCTCAAGGCCCTCACCAGCGCCAGCCCCCACGCCGTCAAGGCCTGCAAGCAGCTGGTGCGGGACGTGGCCGAGCGCGACATCACCCGCCTGCTGATCGAGCGCACGGTGGAAGGCATCGCCGACATCCGCGCCAGCGACGAGGGCAAGGAAGGCGTGCAGTCCTTCCTGCAAAAGCGCAAACCGGCGTGGCTGGCATGACCCATTCGAACCCCATGAATTTCCAAATGAATTTGGCCTCTGGCGCTTGTCCATCAAGCGCAAGAAGCTATTGAATTGATAGTCATCGAGTTCCCGCTCCTCACCAGAATTCATGCCCGATTGGCTCGCTTCATTCATCCAGTGGCTGCACGGCATGGGCCTGCACCTGGGGCCAGACTCGGCCGCGGCGCTGGGCCAGGCGGCGCAATCGGCCGGTCAGGCGGCCGCGCGCATGGACATGCCGCAGCTGCTGGCGCTGGCGGCGGCACTGGGCTGGGCCAGCGGCGTGCGCCTGTATGCGGTGGTGTTTCTGGTCGGCGCCATGGGCGCGGCCGGCTGGATCGCGCTGCCCGCCGGCCTGCACCTGCTGCAGCACCCGGCGGTGCTGGCGGCCAGCGGCTTCATGATGTTCATCGAATTCTTTGCCGACAAGATTCCGTGGCTCGACAGTCTGTGGGACGCGGTGCACAGCGTCATCCGCATCCCGGCCGGCGCGCTGCTGGCCGGCAGCGTGTTCGGCGCCGACTCGGCCACCATGGCCGTGGTGGCGGGCCTGCTGGGCGGCTCGCTGGCCACCACCGCGTTTGCCACCAAGGCCACCACGCGCGCGGCCATCAATACCTCGCCCGAGCCGTTTTCCAACGGGCTGGCCTCGCTGTTCGAGGATGGCTTGGTGGTGGTCGTGGTCTGGCTGGCCACGCAGCACCCGGTGGCCTTCGGCGTCGCCCTGGTGGTGATGCTGCTGGTGTCGGCCCTGCTGCTGCTCTGGCTGGCGCGCTTTCTGAAGCTGGTCGTGCGCAAGCTGCGCGGCTTTTTTGGTCACGACACTCTGGCGCAGTCCGACGCCCGGGTGTCATCCGGTTCCTAAGGAGACGAATATGTTCACCAAGATCCTGATCGCAAACCGCGGCGTTCGCGCGCAGCGCGGTCGTCAGACAAACCGACTGGCACGCGCAGCGTGCGCAGGCGATTGAGCCGCGGAGGGCACCATGTTTGAAAAGATCCTGATCGCAAACCGCGGCGCTCGCGCGCAGCGCGGTCGTCAGACAAACCGACTGGCACGCGCAGCGTGCGCAGGCGATTGAGCCGCGGAGGGCACCATGTTTGAAAAGATCCTGATCGCAAACCGCGGCGAAATCGCCTGCCGCGTGGCCGCCACGGCGCGCCGCATGGGCGTGCGCACGGTCGCCGTGTATTCCGACGCCGACGCGCACGCCAAGCACGTGCTGGCCTGCGACGAAGCCGTGCACGTGGGCGCCAGCGCGCCGCGCGACAGCTACCTGCAGTGGCAGCGCATCATCGACGCCGCGCGCGCCACCGGCGCCCAGGCCATCCACCCGGGCTATGGCTTCCTGAGCGAGAACGAGGACTTCGCGCAGGCCTGCCAGGACGCCGGTCTGGTGTTCATCGGCCCGCCGGCCAGCGCCATCAACGCCATGGGCCTGAAGGCCGAATCCAAGCGCCTGATGGAAGGCGCCGGCGTGCCGCTGGTGCCGGGCTACCACGGCGCCGACCAGGACCCGGCGCTGCTGCGCCAGCAGGCCGACCGCATCGGCTACCCGGTGCTCATCAAGGCCAGCGCCGGCGGCGGCGGCAAGGGTATGCGCGCGGTCGAGCGCGGCGAGGACTTCGACGCCGCCCTGGCGTCCTGCAAGCGCGAGGCCATCAACAGCTTTGGCGACGACGCCGTGCTGGTCGAGAAATACGTGCAGCGCCCGCGTCACATCGAGATCCAGGTGTTCGCCGACACGCACGGCCATTGCGTGTACCTGTTCGAGCGCGACTGCTCGGTGCAGCGGCGCCACCAGAAGGTGCTGGAAGAAGCCCCCGCGCCGGGCCTGACGCCGGCGCTGCGCCGGCAGATGGGCGAGGCCGCCGTGGCGGCGGCGCGCGCGGTCGGCTACGTGGGCGCCGGCACGGTGGAATTCATCGTCGAGCAGCCGGGCGGCTACGAGCATCCCGAGCAGATGAAGTTCTATTTCATGGAGATGAACACCCGCCTGCAGGTCGAGCACCCGGTGACCGAGGCCATCACCGGCCAGGACCTGGTCGAATGGCAACTGCGCGTGGCCGCCGGCCAGCCGCTGCCGCTGACGCAGGACGAACTGCTGATCGACGGTCATGCGATCGAGGCGCGCATCTGCGCCGAAAACCCCGACAAGGACTTTCTGCCCGCCACCGGCACGCTGCACGTGTACCGCAAGCCGCCGCACGCGGCGTTTGAATTTGGCGCGGTGCGCTTCGACGACGGCGTGCGCGAGGGCGACGCCATCAGCCCCTTCTACGACAGCATGATCGCCAAGCTGATCGTCTGGGGCGAAACGCGCCAGGAGGCGCTGGCCAAGCTGGATGCCGCGCTGGCCGCCACCCATATCGTGGGCCTGCAGACCAACGTGCAGTTCCTGCGCCACGTGCTGGCCAGCGACTCGTTCGCCCAGGCCCGGCTGGACACCGCGCTGATCCCGCGCGAGCGCGCGCAGCTGTTCCAGCAGGACCGGCTGGGCCGCGACATGGCCGTGGCCGCCGCCGTCGCCCAGACCGTGCTGGCCGAGCGCGCCGCCGAAACCAGCGACCCGTTCAGCCGCACCGACGGCTTTCGCTCGCACGGCGTGGCCTCGCGCCGGGTCGATCTCGAATACCGCGGCGAGCCGGTGGTGGCCAAGCTGCGCTACCTGAGCGATGGCCTGCAACTGCAGGTCGACGATGCCGAGCCCAAGCCGCTGTCGCTGACCGCGCTGCCAGACGGCCGCATCGACCTGCGCTACGGCGGCGCGCGCGAACTGGTGCAGGTCTACGCGCTGGGCGAGGTCGAGCACGTGTTCGGCACGCGCGGCGCGGTGCAGATCACCGAGCTGGACACACTCTCGCGCGCCGACGAGGGCGCCGGCGAGGGCGGGCGGCTGACGGCGCCGATGCCCGGCAAGGTGGTGTCGATCGCCGTCAAGGCCGGCGACAAGGTCAGCAAGGGCCAGCCGCTGGCGGTGATGGAAGCCATGAAGATGGAACACACCATCGCCGCGCCGCAGGACGGCGTGGTGGACGAGGTGCTGTACGCGCCGGGCGACCAGGTGACCGAAGGGGCCGAACTGCTGCGTCTCGGATCGCAATCAAATTGATAGCTGGAGGCGCACGACTGGTGCGCGCCGCGGGCGATTTTGCTAGTGCTGCGCGGCGCCGAGCTGCTCGAACGGCGTGCTCTGCTTGACCAGGATGACGGTGCAGGGCGCGTCCATGGCGACCTTGATCGGCACCGTGGCGACGAAGCGCTGCATCTGCAGCCCGTGCGTGGCCGCGCCCATCACGATCATGCTGACGTGGTTGGCGCGGGCGTAACGCAGGATCGCCTCGGACGGGTCGCTGTCTTCCATCACGTGATACGAGATCTGGTGCCGCTCCTGAGGCAGGCCCTGCGCCCAGGTCTTGAGCATGGTCAGCATCTGGCGGTGCTGGGCGGTTTCGCTGCGGCTGGCGTCGGTGCTGCTGGCGGCGCCCGGCGCCACCACGGTGACCACCGCCAGCCGCGCGCCGGGGCGAATGCCCAGCGAGCGGCGCACCGCCTCGCGCAGCGAATACAGCGTGGCGTCGGTGACGTCGTGGTGCGGCACCGCCACCATCAGGATCGGCACCTCGTCGATCACGCGCGTCGGCAGCGGGCTGGGCTGGTATTGCGCGCCGGCCGCGCGCAGCCAGCGCTTGAAATGGGTGCGAAAGCCGGTGCCCTTCAGGCGCCGGCCACGCTCGGTCACCTGCACCTGCTCGGGCTGGGTCAGGTCGAACGCCAGGTGCGCCGCCGAGGGGTAGCGCTCGGCCGCCACCGGCTCCAGGCAGCGCAGGATCACCTCCTGCAGCCATTCGGGCAGGTCGGGGCGCAGCGCGCGCGGCGGTCGCGGGTCCATCCACAGGCGCTGGCGCAGGCCGCCCTTGCTGCTGGGCGCGCCGAACGGCAGCTCGCCGGTGGCCAGCTCGTACAGCATCACGCCGATGGCGAACACGTCGCTGCGCGGGTCGCCGCGCACGCCCACCACCTGCTCGGGCGACATGTAGGCCGGCGAGCCGACGGCCTCGCGCAGCTCCTCGGCCAGCAGGTCGGGGTAGTGGGCGTGGAAGGACAGGCCGAAGTCCAGCAGCACCGCGTGCAGCGGCGCGTCGTCGGCCGCGCCTTCGGCGGCGTCGCGGATGATGACGTTGGCGGGCTTGAGGTCCAAATGCACCGCGTTCTGCTGGTGCATGTCGTGGGCGGCGTTGGCCACGGCGGCGCCCAGGCGCGCCAGCTCCAGCGCTGGCACGGGTGTGCCTTGCAGCGTCTGGTCCAGCCAGTGGTCCAGCGTGCGGCCGGGCACGTATTCCATCACCAGGTAGGGCAGCACCGACAGGTCGCCCGCCGCCACCAGGTAGGGCACGTGCGGGCCGTCCAGCGCCTGCATCATCTGGTGCTCGACCTCGAAGCTGACGATGGTCTCGGCACCGTCGCCGGCCGTCATGCGCGGCACCTTCATCACCATCGGGAACGGCGCGTCGCGGCCGTCGGCATAGCGGGTTTCGTAGATCAGGGCCATGCCGCCCTTGTGCATCATCTGGCCGACCAGGAAGCCGTCGACCTCGACGCCAGGTTCGAGCGCCTTCATCGGCCCAGCTCCAGCCGGTCGGCAAAGAAGGGCGGCATCGGCGTGGCGCGGATCGCCTGCGCCGCGGCCGGCGCGTCATAGGGCACGCGGTGAAAGGTGAGTTGCCGCGCCGCGTCGTCGAACAGCGCGTACATGGCGTCGCTGCGACCGTCGCGCGGCTGGCCGACCGAGCCCACGGTGGCCAGCCAGCGGCGGTGGCGCGGCACCGGGATCGGCACGCCCGCCGTGGGCGTGAACGGCATCAGCTTGCCGGTGCCGCCACGGTAGTACAGCGTCTGGCGGTGCACGTGGCCACCGAACACATAGTGCACGTCGGGGCCGCCGATGGGCGGCTCGCAGGCGGCGTCCAGGCTGAGCGCCGCCAGCTGCGGGGTCTCGACGTAATGCCAGCGGTCCGGCGCGGCGGCGCTGGCGTGCACCAGCAGCAGCGGCGGCTGGTGCAGCGTCAGAGGCAGCTCGGCCAGAAAACGGCGCTGCTCCACGCTCAGTTGCTGCTGTGTCCACAGGACGCCGGCCTGCCCCAGCGTCTTGCCTTCGCCCGCGGCCTCGATCGCGTACATGTCGTGGTTGCCCTTGACCACCAGCGCGCCTTGCGCGGCCAGTTCCATCACCCGCTGCACCACGTAGGCGGGATCGCCCCCATAGCCCACCAGATCGCCCAGGAAGGCCAGGCGCTCGGCGCCGGCGGCCTCGGCATGGGCCAGGCAGGCGTCGAGCGCCTGGCGGTTGGCGTGGATGTCGGAGAGCAGGGCAAGCCGCATGACAGGCGATCCGGGGTAGGGCGGACAGATGGTGGACTGCGCATCATACGGGGCGGCTCGCGCCCGCCGCAGCCGCTAAACTAGCCGCAGACACGCACTCCGCCGCCGAAGGAAGACCATGAGCATCCCCACCCGAGTCCGCCTGATCGACGTCGGCCCGCGCGACGGCCTGCAAAACGAAAAGCAGCCGGTGCCCGCGGCCGTCAAGATCGAACTGGTGCAGCGCCTGCAGGCCGCCGGTCTGCGGGAGATCGAGGTCACCAGCTACGTCAGCCCCAAGTGGGTGCCGCAAATGGCCGACAACCACGAGGTCATGGCCGGCATCACGCGCCAGGCCGGCGTGCGCTACAGCGTGCTGACGCCCAACCTCAAGGGCTTCGAGGCGGCGCTGGCCGACCGGCCCGACGAGATCGTGGTCTTCGGCGCCGCCAGCGAGGCCTTCAGCCAGAAGAACATCAACTGCTCGATCGCCGAAAGCATCGAGCGCTTCGCCCCCGTGGTGCAGGCCGCGCGGGCCGCCGGCATCGCCGTGCGCGGGGCCATGAGCTGCACCGTCGGCTGCCCCTATGAAGGCGACATCGCACCCGAGAAGGTGGGCTACCTGGCCGGGCTGATGAAGGGCATCGGCGTTGAGCGCGTGGATGTGGCCGACACCATCGGCGTCGGCACCCCGCGCAAGGTGCAGCGCGCCATCGAGGCCACGCTGGCCCATTACCACCTCGATCATGTGAGCGGTCACTTCCACGACACCTATGGTCAGGCGCTGGCCAACACCCTGGCGGCGCTGGAGCTGGGGGTGTGGAACTTCCAGTCCTCGGTGGCCGGCCTGGGCGGCTGCCCCTACGCCAAGGGCGCCACCGGCAACGTGGCCAGCGAAGACCTGGTGTTCATGCTGCACGGCATGGGCATCGCCACCGGCATCGACCTGGACCGCCTGATCGACGCCGGCCAGTTGATCAGCGAGCACCTGGGGCGCAAGCCCAATTCGCGCGTGGCCACGGCGGTGCTGAACAAGCGCGCCGGCTGAGGGTGGCGTTGCCGGGCCACCAGATACCATCGGGCCCATGAACAACAACGCTTCTCCTGCACTGCCCGAAGCCATGCGGCGCGTGGCTGCCGCGCTGGCCGCGCAAGGCCATCCCCACGCCCCGATCATGCTCGACGACGCGGCGCGCACCGCCCAGCAGGCGGCCGACGCGCTGGGCGTGGTGGTGGGCCAGATCGCCAAGAGCATCATCTTCCGCCGTCAGAGCGACGACGCGGCCGTGCTGGTGATCGCTGCCGGCGACAAGCGTGTGGACGAGAAGAAGGTCGCCGCGCTGGTGGGCAAGGTGGGCCGTGCCGATGCCGACTTCGTCAAGGCGCGCACCGGCTTCACCATCGGCGGCGTGTCGCCCGTGGCCCATGCCACGCCGCCGGTGGTGCTGATCGACCGCGAGCTGTACCGCTTCGACGTGATTTGGGCCGCCGCCGGTCACCCGCACGGCGTGTTCCGCCTGGCGCCGGCCGATCTGGAGCGGCTGACCGGCGCGCCGGTGGCCGACGTGGCCCAGGCGGGCTGAACCCGATGGCGGCGCTGCCGCGCGACTTCGACCGCCTGGCGCGCCAGGCGCGCCGGGCCATGGATGCCGGCGCGCCGCTGCCCTCGCCCTGCGTCGGCGTGTGCCGCATCGGCGATGACGGCCTGTGCCTCGGCTGCGCGCGGCGGCTGGACGAGATCGGCGCCTGGCTGCACGCCGACGAGCCGGCGCGCCGCGCCATCTGGCTGCGCGTGATGCAGCGCCGGGGCCTGCCGTCGGGCGCCTGAGCCGCGCCTGCCGCTGCAAGCCTGGCGCAAGGCGGGCAGCGCCGAATGCGATTCAGGACCCTTTTCTTTACTATAATTTTTATAGCTGATTGCGCGCACTGAACGGGCGCCAGACGCCTTTTCCACCATCTGCCCCGAACCGCCGGCCCGGCCATTGCCATGCCAAACGCCTTCAACTTCAACGCCTCGCCCTTCGACAGCCTGACGCAGCACGAGCAGCGCCAGGTGCGCGACCACGTGGACGTCACCTATTTCCGGCCGGACGAGGTGATCCTCGACGTCGGCACGGCGCCCACGCACCTGTTCGTCATCATCAAGGGCGTGGTGCAGCAGTTCGACGGCGAGGATCTGGTGGCCACCTACGGGCCGGACGACAGTTTCGACGGCCGCGCCCTGGTGGCCGGCAAGGCCAGCAGCCGCTTCGTGGCGGTCGAGGAGGTGGTGGCCTACGCGCTGGCGCGCCAGACCGTCAACGACCTGATCGCCTCCAACGCCACGTTTGGCGCGCTGCTGTTTTCCGACCTGGGCGCCAAGCTCAGCGCCGCCAGCCAGCGCCAGAGCGGCAACGAGCTGCAGGCGCTGAACATGGCGCGCGTCGACGAGGCCTTCGTGCGGCCGGCGCACCTGGTCGACGCGGACACCGACATCGTCTCCGTGGTGCGGCTGTTCCAGAAGGAGCGCACCACCAACGTGCTGGTGCGCGATCCGGCCAGCCAGCCGCCGCGCCTGGGCATGTTCACCACCAACGCGCTGCAGCGCGCCATCCTGTCGGGGCGGCGGCTGGAGCAGATCGCGGTGGGCGAGCTGAGCAACTACGCCCTCGTCAGCGTGCGCCCGTCCGACCTGGTGGGCGACGCGCTGGCCACCATGGTGCGCCACCACATCCACCGCGTGGTGGTGCGGGAGGGCGAGCAGGTGCTGGGCGTGCTGGAGGCGCTGGACGTGTTCAGTTTCCTGTCCAACCACTCGATGCTGATCACGCTGCGCATCAACGGCGCGCGCGACATCGACGAGCTCGCCGAGGCGGCGGCGCAGATCACCGACATGATCCGGCGCCAGTTTCGCGGCGGCACGCGCGCCGAGCTGATCGCACGCCTGGTGCAGGACCTCAATGCGCGCCTGTTCGACCGCGCCTGGCAGCTCATCGCCCCGGCCGAGCTGGTGGCCCACGGCTGCCTGTTCGTCATGGGCAGCGAAGGCCGCGGCGAGCAGCTGCTCAAGACCGACCAGGACAACGGCCTGATCCTGCGCGACGGCTACTCGCCGCCGGCCGATCTGGCCGGCATCTGCCAGCGCTTTTCCGACGCGCTGGCGCGCTTTGGCTACCCGCCGTGCCCGGGCGGCATCATGGTCAGCAACCCGGCCTGGCGCATGGCGGCCAGCGAGTTCGCCCAGACCACGCGCCGCTGGCTGGCCATGCCCGAAGGCGACAGCCTGATGAACCTGGCCATTTTCATGGACGCGCACGCCGTCAGCGGCGACGCCAGCCTGCTGGAGCAGGTGCGCGACAGCCTGACGCGGATGGCGGTCGACAACGACGCCATGCTGGCGCGCTTTGCCGGCGCCATCGACGCCTTCGGCGGCAGCATCGGCTGGTGGAACCGCCTGCTGGGCGGCGAGGCCGCGCAGCTGCTCAACCTCAAGAAGGAAGGCATCTTCCCGCTGGTGCACGGCGTGCGCAGCATGGCGCTGGCCGCGCGCCTGCCGGACACCGGCACGGTGGCGCGCATCGAGGCGCTGGTGCAGCGCGGCGAGCTGAGCGCCGACACCGGACGCGAGCTGACCGAAAGCCTGCACTTCTTCCTCAGCCTGCGCCTGAAGGCCGGGCTGGCCGAGCTGGACCGCCAGCAGCCGGTGACCGGCGCGGTGGATTTCAAGAGCCTCAACAGCCTGGAGCGCGACCTGCTGAAGGACACGCTGGACGCCGTCAAGCGCTTCAAGGCGCAGCTGCGGCACCGCTTCCGGCTCAACGCGCTGTGACGCCATGAGCGGCCTGATCGAACGCCTGCGCCGCGGCTGGCAGCGGCGCCAGCTCACCGACCCGCGGTGGCGCTTTCTGCTGGACCAGCCGCCGCCCAACGAGTGGGTGGCGCTGGATTGCGAGACCACCGGCCTGGACACGCGGCATGACGAAATCGTGGCCATCGGCGCCGTGCGCATCGTCGGCCAGCGCATCCTGACCAGCGAACGGCTGGAACTGCTGGTGCGGCCAGAAAAGGGCGTGTCGGCCGAGAGCATCCGCGTGCACCGCCTGCGCCAGCAGGACGTGGAAGCCGGCGTGCCGGCCGAGGAGGCCATGCGCCGGCTGCTGCACTTCATCGGGCCGCGGCCGCTGGTGGGCTACTACCTGGAGTTCGACGTCGCCATGATCAACCGCGCGCTCAAGGCCACGCTGGGCCTGACGCTGCCGCAGGAGAAGATCGAGGTCTCGCGCCTGTACTACGACTACCAGTTCCGCCAGTTGCCGCCCTACCGGCAGCACGACCAGGCCGACATCGACCTGCGCTTTGCCACCATCATGTCCGAGCTGGGCCTGCCCACGCGCGACGCCCACGACGCCCTCAACGACGCCGTCATGGCCGCCCTGGCCTTCATCAAGCTGCGCGTGCTGCGGGGCGAGGCAGACTGAGCGTTAAGATCAAAAACGATAGCTGCTGGCGCTGATCCGGCAAGCGCAAACGGCTGGTTTGGTTCGGATTCGACCCGGCGCCTGCCGGGCCGACCGGCGCCCTCGGCAGCCACGAAAAAGCCGGGCCCGAAGGCCCGGCTTTGCACGGGGCGCGTGGCGCCCGGCGTCAGTGCGCCGACGCCTTGGCGGCGCCCAGGCCGGTCTCGGAGCGCACCTGCTGCGCCGGGAAGGCGGCGCGCTCGGCGGCGGCGTTGCTGCTGCGATCCAGGATCGAGAACAGCCACACGCCGACAAAGCCGATGGTCATCGAGAACAGCGCCGGCGAGGTGTAGGGGAACCAGGCCGAGCCCTTGGGGTTGCCCAACGTGGCTTCCCACACCGAGGGCGACACCACCGTCAGCGCCACCGACGAGATCAGGCCCAGGAAGCCCCCGATCACCGCGCCCCGGGTGGTGCAGTCCTTCCACAGCACCGACAGCAGCAGCGGCGGCAGGTTGGCCGAGGCCGCGACGGCAAAGGCCAGCGACACCATGAAGGCGATGTTCTGCTTTTCGAACACGATGCCCAGCAGCACCGCGATGACACCCAGCGTCAGCGTGGTGATGCGCGACACGCGCAGCTCGGCGGCGCTGTCGGCCTTGCCCTTCTTGAACACCGTGGCGTACAGGTCGTGCGACACCGCCGACGCGCCCGACAGCGTCAGACCGGCCACCACCGCCAGGATGGTGGCGAAGGCCACCGCCGAGATGAAGCCGTAGAACACGTCGCCGCCCACGCTCTTGGCCACCAGCACCGCCGCCATGTTGGCCGTGCCGGCGCCGCCCTTGATCACGCCCTTGGCGGTGTCGGAGAACTCGGGGTTGGTCAGCACCAGGGTGATCGCGCCAAAGCCGATGATGAAGATCAGGATGTAGAAGTAGCCGATCCAGGTGGTGGCCCAGAACACGCTCTTGCGCGCTTCCTGGGCGTTGGGCACGGTGAAGAAGCGCATCAGGATGTGCGGCAGGCCCAGCGTGCCGAACATCAGCGCCATGCCGAAGCTGATGGCCGAGATCGGGTCCTTGATGAAGCCACCCGGGCCCATGATGGCCAGGCCGGCCTTGGCCGCCGCCTCCGGGGTGGCGCCGCCGTTGGCGGCGATCTCGGTGCGCACGCGCACGCCCTCGGCGAACAGGCGCTCGGGGCTGAAGCCGTACTGGGCCATCACCATGAAGCCCATGAAGGTCACGCCCGACAGCAGCAGCACGGCCTTGATGATCTGCACCCAGGTGGTGGCCGTCATGCCGCCGAACAGCACGTAGATCATCATCAGCACGCCCACCAGCACCACGGCGATCCAGTAGTCCAGGCCGAACAGCAGCTTGATCAGCTGGCCGGCGCCCACCATCTGCGCGATCAGGTAGAACGCCACCACCACCAGCGTGCCGCTGGCGGCGAAGGCGCGAAACGGCGCCTGCTGGAAGCGGTAGCCGGCCACGTCGGCGAAGGTGAACTTGCCCAGGTTGCGCAGGCGCTCGGCCAGCAGGAAGGTCAGGATCGGCCAGCCGACCAGAAAGCCGATGGAGTAGATCAGCCCGTCGTAGCCGGTGGCCATGACGGCCGCCGAGATGCCCAGGAAGGACGCGGCCGACATGTAGTCGCCGGCGATCGCCAGGCCGTTCTGGAAGCCCGTGATGCCGCCGCCGGCGGTGTAGAAGTCGGCCGCCGACTTGGTGCGCCCGGCCGCCCACTTGGTGATCCACAGCGTGGCCGCCACGAACACCGTGAACATGATGATGGCGATCCAGTTGGTGGACTGCTTGGCGGCCTGGCCGACGTCGCCGCCAGCGGCCAGCGCGCTGCCGGCCAGCGTCAGGGCGGCCAGCGAAAACCCGATGCGTTTTGCGGTGCTCATTTGGTGGCGTCCTCCAGGATGTCGCGCGTCAGGGCGTCGTACTCGCTGTTGGCGCGGCGCACGTAGATGCCGACGATGGCGATGGTGAACACGATCACCGCCATGCCGATCGGGATGCCGATGGTGGTGACGCCGGTGCCCAGCGGGCGGGCCAGGAACTCCTTGTCGAACGCGATCAGGCCGATGTAGCCGTAATACACGATCAGCATCAGGATCGCCAGCATCCAGCCGAAGCGGCTGCGTGCTTGCTTGAGTTGCTGGTACTTGGGGTTGCGCTGGACGCGCTCGACCATCGGGTCGCTCATGCCTGGGTCTCCTTGCAGGGTTCGCGCCGCCGGTTCGGCAGGCGCGGCGCGATTCTGGGCAGAGGCACTGACCAAGCACTTACGCTGCGACCGCCGTCACATACCGTTGCAACAACACTTCGGGACGCTGGAGCGGTTTTTTTTGGTCGGGGTTTTCACCAGTCGATCCGACCCGCGCGGAGGCCGAAATCGGCCCTCAATTTCACATCAAAAAACGATGCCTCAGGGTTGCCACGGAGTTTGTCAGCCTGCCTTCAGTTTCGCGGGACTGACCGGCGAACGGTCGTCAGAAAGCGGTCAGGCGCCGATTTCACATTTGCGCCCAGGACACAACTCGTTGCGTGTCCGCAGACTCGTTCTCATCGCAATTTCAGGAGACAGACTCATGGCGACTGCAACCCCGTCCAAGGCCATCCGGCCGATGACGACCGAGGAAAGGAAGGTGATCTTCGCCTCCTCGCTCGGCACCGTGTTCGAGTGGTACGACTTCTACCTCTACGGCTCGCTGGCGGCCATCATCGCCAAGCAGTTCTTTGCCGGGCTCGATCCGACCTCGGCCTTCATCTTCGCGCTGCTGGCCTTTGCCGCCGGCTTCATCATCCGCCCGTTCGGCGCGCTGTTCTTCGGCCGCCTGGGCGACATGATCGGTCGCAAGTACACCTTCCTGGTCACCATCCTGATCATGGGTATGTCCACGTTCATCGTCGGCGTGCTGCCCAACTACGCCAGCATCGGCGTGGCCGCGCCGGTCATCCTGATCTGCCTGCGCCTGCTGCAGGGCCTGGCGCTGGGTGGCGAATACGGCGGCGCTGCCACCTACGTGGCCGAGCACGCCCCGCACGGCAAGCGTGGTGCGTACACGGCATGGATCCAGACCACCGCCACGCTGGGCCTGTTCCTGTCGCTGCTGGTGATTCTGGGCACGCGCACCATCATGGGCGAGCCGGCGTTCAACGACTGGGGCTGGCGCATTCCGTTCCTGGTCTCGATCCTGCTGCTGGCCATCTCGGTGTGGATTCGCCTGTCGCTGTCCGAGTCGCCCGCCTTCCAGAAGATGAAGGCCGAAGGCAAGACCTCCAAGGCGCCGCTGTCCGAATCCTTCGGCCAGTGGAAGAACCTCAAGATCGTGCTGATCGCGCTGTTTGGCCTGGTGGCCGGCCAGGCCGTGGTGTGGTACACGGGCCAGTTCTACGCGCTGTTCTTCCTGACGCAGCAGCTGAAGGTCGATGCCGTCACCGCCAACCTGATGATCGCCGCCGCGCTGCTGATCGGCACGCCCTTCTTCGTGGTGTTCGGCACCCTGTCGGACAAGATTGGCCGCAAGCCCATCATCATGGCGGGCTGCCTGCTGGCCATCCTGACCTACTTCCCGGTGTTCAAGGCCCTGGCTGAAGCCGCCAACCCCGATCTGGCGGCGGCGCAGGCCAAGAACAAGGTGGTGGTGGTGGCCGACCCGGCCGAATGCTCGTTCCAGTTCAACCCGACGGGCACGGCCAAGTTCACCAGCTCCTGCGACATCGCCAAGCAGGTGCTGGCTGCTGGCTCGGTGAGCTATGAGAACGAAGCCGCCCCCGCCGGCACGCCCGCCGTCATCAAGATCGGCGACGACGTGATCCAGAGCTACACCAGCAAGGGCATTCCGGCCGACGAGGCCAAGGCCAAGGACGCCGCCTTCAAGAAGGCCGTGGCCGAAACCCTGAAGAAGGACGGCTACCCCACCAAGGCCGACCCCGCCAAGATGAACAAGGGCATGATGATCGTCATCCTGGCCTACCTGGTGATTCTGGTGACCATGGTCTACGGCCCGATCGCCGCCGCCCTGGTGGAGATGTTCCCGACCCGCATCCGCTACACCTCGATGAGCCTGCCCTATCACATCGGCAACGGCTGGTTCGGCGGCCTGCTGCCCACCACCTCGTTCGCCATCGTGGCGCAGACCGGCAACATGTACAACGGCCTGTGGTATCCGATCATCGTGGCCGGCATGACGCTGGTGATCGGCATGCTGTTCTTCCGCGAAACCAAGGACGTGGACATCTACGCCGAGGATTGAGCGGCGGGGCGCGCCCCGGCCGTCGCGGCCGGGCCGCGCATGCCGTGACCCTTCCCCCATGCTCACCCCAGTGCCAGGCCTTGCCCGGCGGCTGGGGTGAGCTGGTTTTCAGCCCCCAACGACCTGTTTCAAGGAGTCGAACATGTGGAAAATTGCCCTCGGTTTCGTGGTGTTCGCCGCGATTTCCCTCTACGTCATCATGCAGGCCGGCGACAAGGTCGACATGAGCGGTGAAAAGCACGGCGCCGACGCCGTGCACGTGCCCGACGCCCCGGCCTCCGCCGCCAAGTGAGGCTCGGGCCATGCGCGCAGATGACCGACCCGGCGGCCCGCGGGCCGCACCGACCTGAAACGGCGCCCAGGCGCCGTTTTTCATGCCCGGTCGGGCCGCGCCAGGCAGCCGGCGGAGCGCTTCGGCCGGCAAACACCGGTGGCGCGCAGGCCGATTCGCGCCGCCCGCGCCCTGCGCCCGGCACGCTCCTAGAATCTTCGGGCCCCTTCACGACGGACCCGCAATGACCGATGGCCTGATCCGCATCCGCGGCGCGCGGCAGCACAACCTGAAGAACCTGGACCTGGACCTGCGCACCGGCGAGCTGACCGTGGTCACCGGCGTCAGCGGTTCGGGCAAGTCCAGCCTGGTGTTCGACACCCTGTACGCCGAGGGCCAGCGGCGTTACGTCGAGACCTTCAGCCCCTACGCGCGCCAGTTCCTCGACCGCATGGACAAGCCGGCGGTGGACAAGGTGGAAGGCGTGCCGCCGGCGATCGCCATCGACCAGACCAATCCGGTGCGCAACTCGCGCTCCACCGTGGGCACGATGACGGAGCTGAACGACCACCTCAAGCTCCTGTTCGCGCGCGCCGGCCAGTTGTTCGACCGCCAGACCGCGCTGGCGGTGCGGCATGACACGCCGGACAGTATCCTGGCCGAGCTGCAGCGGCGCGCCGGCGAGCATGGCGACCCACGCCTGGTGGCGACCTTCGCGGTGGAGCTGCAGGCCAGCACAACCGCCGAGGACGTCGAGCAGTGGCTGTCAGCGGCCGGCTTCACGCGCGTGCAGGCCGAGCGCACCGAGGGCGACAAGAAGATCCTGGATGTCGTCGCCGACCGTTTTCGCATGGGCGGCGCCGAGCGCGCGCGCGTGATCGAGGCCATCGAGCTGGCCCTGCTGCGCGGCGGCGGACGCATGACGGTGTACGCCGTGCCGGAAGCAGGCGACCCCGAGCCGTGGAAATTCTCCACCGGCCTGCATTGCCCGGAGAGCGACATCCGCTACGGCGATCCGATCCCGTCGATGTTCTCGTTCAACTCGGCGGTCGGCGCCTGCCCCGACTGCCGGGGCTTCGGCCGCGTGATCGGCGTCGACTTCGGCCTGGTGATCCCGGATGGCCGCCTGACCCTGCGCGCCGGCGCCATCAAGCCATTCCAGACCCCGGCCTGGAGCGAATGCCAGGACGACCTGATGCGCCACGCCGAAGGCGCCGGCATCCCGCGCGACACGCCCTGGGCCAAGCTCACGCCCGAGCAGCAGCGCTGGGTGATCGAGGGCACGCCCAGCTACCGCGAAGGGCAGTGGAGCAAGCAGTGGTACGGCGTGCGGCGCTTCTTCGCCTATCTGGAGAGCAAGGCGTACAAGATGCACATCCGCGTGCTCTTGTCCAAATACCGCAGCTACACGCCCTGTCCCAGCTGCGGCGGCGCGCGGCTGAAACTGGAGTCGCTGCTGTGGCGCGTGGGCAGCAAGGAAGATGCGGATGCCGTACTGGAGCCGCGCCAAAGATTCATGCCGCAAGGCGTGGCGTGGACGCGCGAACAGCTCGAAACCCTGCCCGGCCTGTGCCTGCACGACCTGATGCTGCTGCCCATCGATCGGCTGGCGAGCTTCTTCAACCGGCTTCATGGCGCTTCAAAAAATGGAGCTCCTGGCGCGCATCAGGAAAGCGCCGAAGGCCATTTTGATGCTCCAACCGCCGACGCCCAGGCGCTCAAGCTGATCCTCGATGAAATCCAGACCCGCCTGAAGTACCTGACCGACGTCGGCATCGGCTACCTCACGCTGGACCGCCAGAGCCGCACGCTGAGCGGCGGCGAGGTGCAGCGCATCAACCTGACCACGGCGCTGGGCACCTCGCTCGTCAACACCCTGTTCGTGCTGGACGAGCCCAGCATCGGCCTGCACCCGCGCGACATGGACCGCATCACCCAGGCCATGCAGCGCCTGCGCAGCGCCGGCAACACCCTGGTGGTGGTCGAGCACGACCCGGCGGTGATGCTGGCGGCCGACCGCGTGCTCGACTTCGGCCCCGGCCCGGGCGCGGCCGGCGGGCGCATCGTGTTCGACGGCACGCCCGATGAACTGCGCGCCGCCGACACCCTGACCGGCGCGTATCTCGGCGGGCGCAAGAGCATCGGCCTGGGCTTTGCGCGCCTCGTCAAGGCCGACACGCCGCGCCTGATTCTGGAAGGCGTGCGCGAGCACAACCTGCAGGGCATAGCCGTCGAGTTTCCGCTGCAACGCCTGGTCACCGTGACGGGCGTATCCGGCTCTGGCAAATCCACGCTGATCCAGGACGTGCTGGCGCCGGCACTGATGCGCCACTTCGGCCAGTCGACCGAATCACCGGGCGCGCACGACCGCCTGCTGGGCGCCGAGCAGCTCAGCGGCGTGGTATTCGTCGACCAGTCGCCCATCGGCAAGACCGCGCGCTCCAACCCGGTCAGCTACGTCGGCGCCTGGGACGCCATCCGCAAGCTGTTTGCCGACGCCCCGCTGGCGCGCCAGCGCGCCTACACCGCGTCCAAATTCAGCTTCAACAGCGGCGACGGGCGCTGCCCGACCTGCGGCGGCTCGGGCTTCGAGCACGTGGAGATGCAGTTCCTCAGCGACGTCTACCTGCGCTGCCCCGACTGCAACGGCCAGCGCTACCGGCCCGAGGTGCTGGAGGTGCGCATCGACCGCCAGGCCGCTGGCGACCTGCGCGCGCGCCACCTGAACGTGGCCGACGTGCTGGATCTCACCGTGGCCGAGGCGGTGCAACTGTTCGCGCGCGACCGCGACGTGGTGCGCGTGTTGCAACCGATCGTCGACGTTGGGCTGGACTACGTCAAGCTCGGCCAGCCCGTGCCCACGCTGTCCGGCGGCGAGGCGCAGCGCCTCAAGCTCGCCGGCCACCTCGCGGAAGCCGGCAAGAACGCCACCGCCAGCCGCCAGCCGACGGCGCGCAAGGGCCAGCTGTTCCTGTTCGACGAACCCACCACCGGCCTGCACTTCGACGACATCGCCAAACTGATGCGCGCGCTGAGGAAGCTGCTGGACGCCGGCCACAGCCTGGTCGTGATCGAGCACAACCTGGACGTGATGCGCGCCAGCGACTGGCTGATCGACCTGGGGCCCGAGGGCGGCGACGGCGGTGGTCGCGTCGTGGCGCAGGGCACGCCCGAGGAGGTAATGGCGCACCCCGGCTCGCACACCGGCGCCGCGCTGCGCGCCTACGTGCGGACGTTCAGCGATGAGCGTTCGGCGTTCAGCGTGGAAGAACCCAGGTCTGGGTATTCACGCTCAACGCTCAACGCCCAACGCTCAACCTCCATCGACATCGTGCGCGCGCGCGAGCACAACCTGAAGAACCTCAGCGTCTCCATTCCGCGCGGCCAGTTCAACGTCGTCACCGGCGTGTCGGGCTCGGGCAAGTCGACGCTGGCCTTCGACATCCTGTTCAACGAGGGCCAGCGCCGCTACCTGGAGTCACTTAACGCCTACGCGCGCAGCATCGTGCAGCCCGCCGGGCGGGCCGCGGTCGATGCCGTGTACGGCATTCCGCCCACGGTGGCGATCGAGCAGCGCCTGTCGCGCGGCGGGCGCAAGAGCACCGTCGGCACCGTGACCGAGGTCTGGCACTTTTTGCGCCTGCTGTACGTCAAGCTGGGCGTGCAGCACTGCGTGCACGACGGCGCCCGCGTCGAGCCGCAGACGCCCGAGCGCATCGCCGCGCAAATCCTCACCCGCTTTCGCGGCCAGACCATCGGCCTGCTGGCGCCGCTGGTGGTGAACCGCAAGGGCGTCTACACCGAGCTGGCCGACTGGGCACGGCCGCGCGGCTTCACCCATCTGCGCGTCGATGGCGAGTTTTTGCCCACCACCGGCTTTCCGCGCATCGACCGCTTCAAGGAGCACACCCTCGAGCTGCCGGTGATGAGCCTGCCCGTCAGTCCCGGCAACGAGCCGCAGCTGCGCGAATCGCTGGCGCGCGCGCTGGAGCACGGCAAGGGCGTGGTGCACGTGCTGCACGACATCGCCGGCCTGCGCAACGCCATGGAGACCGGCGCCTCGACGGCCCACATCGGCCGCATCGAGGTGTTCTCCACCAAGCGCGCCTGCCCGGTCTGCGGCACCAGTTACGCCGAGCCCGATCCGCGCCTGTTCTCCTACAACAGCAAGCACGGCTGGTGCCCCGACTGCGTGGGCACCGGCGTGCAACTGACGCGCGCGCAGCGCAAGCTGCTGGACGACTCGGTGCTCGCGGCCGACGAAAAGGGCCGCGAGCAGACCTTTGACGAACCCGAGGTGGAAGACCTGGTCGACCAGCCCTGCGCCACCTGCCAGGGCACGCGGCTGAACCCCACGGCGCGCGCCGTGCTTCTGGAGCTTGAGCGTTCAGCGTCCGGCGTTCAGCGTGAAGAGCCGCCGCATCCACGCTCAACGCCCAACGCCCAACGCCCAACGGCCATCACCGATCTGGCGCGCCTGTCGGTGGCCGACCTGCACCAGTGGGTGGACGGCCTGCAGCTCGAAGGCCGCGCGCAGGAAATCGCCCGCGACCTGCTGCCCGAGATCAAGAGCCGCCTGGCCTTTCTGGAGCAGGTCGGCCTGGGCTACCTCACGCTCGATCGCGGCGCGCCCACGCTGAGCGGCGGCGAGGCGCAGCGCATCCGCCTGGCGGCCCAGCTGGGCAGTAACCTGCAGGGCGTGTGCTACGTGCTGGACGAGCCCACCATCGGCCTGCACCCGCGCGACAACCGCATCCTGCTGGGCGCGTTGCAGCAGCTCAGCGACCACGGCAACACCCTGGTGGTGGTCGAGCACGACGTGGACACCATCCGCGCCGCCCAGCACCTGATCGACATCGGCCCCGGCGCCGGCGTGCGCGGCGGCCGTCTGGTGGCCGAGGGCAGCGTCGCCGACGTGCAGGCCGCGCCCGACTCGGCCACCGGCCGCTACCTGCTGCACGCCATGCACCATCCGCTGGCGCCGCGCCGGCCGGTGCTGGCAACGGCGGCTGCGTCTGGATCCAAGACAAAACCGGCGCCAGCGCCCGTCCAGAGAGCGCCAGAAGCTATCAATATGGAAGCAATCGAGGCGATGTCCGACGGCGCCACCCGCTGGCTGAGCGTGCTCGGCGCCCAGCGCCACAACCTGCGGCACATCGACGCCCGCGTGCCGCTGCAGCGCCTGGTCGCCATCACCGGCGTCTCGGGCTCGGGCAAGTCCACGCTGGCGCGCGAGGTCCTGCTGGCCAACGTCGCCGCCTGGGTGCAGCAGCGCTCGACCAAGGCCGGGCGCGACGCCATGGACGCCGGTAACGCCCCGCCGTTGGTGGGCTGCAACGGCCTGCAGGGTTTCGAGTCCATCGACCGCGTGCTGGAGGTCGACCAGACCCCCATCGGCAAGACCCCGCGCTCCTGCCCCGCCACCTACATCGGCTTCTGGGATCTGGTGCGGCGCCTGTTTGCCGACACCCTGGAAGCGCGCGCACGCGGCTACGCGCCCGGGCGCTTTTCCTTCAACACCGGCGACGGCCGCTGCCCGGCCTGTGAAGGCCAGGGCATGCGCACGCTGGCCATGAGCTTTTTGCCCGACGTCAAGGTGCCGTGCGAGGTCTGCCACGGCGCCCGCTTCAACCCCGAGACCCTGGCCGTCACCTGGCGCGGCAAGAGCATCGGCCAGGTGCTGCAGATGGAAGTGGACGAGGCGGTCGATTTCTTCGCCTCCATGCCCAGCATCGCCCACCCGATGCGCCTGCTGCAGGACGTCGGCCTAGGCTACCTGACCCTGGGTCAGCCCTCGCCCACCCTGTCCGGCGGCGAGGCCCAGCGCATCAAGCTGGTGACCGAACTGAGCAAGGTGCGGGATGACGTGACAAAGCGCGGGCGCAAGGCGCCGCACACCCTCTACGTGCTCGACGAGCCCACCGTCGGCCTGCACATGCAGGACGTCGAAAAGCTCATCCGCGTGCTGCACCGCCTGACCGACGCCGGCCACAGCGTGCTCGTCATCGAGCACGACCTCGACCTCATCGCCGAAGCCGACTGGATCCTCGACCTCGGCCCCGAAGGCGGCGACGGCGGCGGCCGCATCGTGGCCGCCGGCACGCCGGAGGACGTGGTGCGGGCCGGCACGCACACCGGGGTGGCGCTGGCGCCGGTGCTGGCGCGCAGGCCAGCGTAAGGCGGCCTCGCGTCACAGCGGCGCGCACACCCAAGTTGTGAACCCAACGAAAAAGCCGCGCGGCCGTCCGAAGGCGGCCACGCGGCGTGCGGTGGATGCCCGCTCGTGGCGGGCTTGCGCTTACTTGGTGCGCTTGCGGCGGCGCAGACCCAGGGCACCGGCACCCGCACCCAGCAGGCTGAGCAGACCCAGGCCAGCCAGGTCCAGCGTCGGCACGGGGATCACCACGCCAGCCGCCGTTGTGGCATTGACCGTCACCGATTGCGTCACCGGGGCGGCGGGGTCAAAGCGGCTGTTGCCGGCCTGGTTGGCCTCGATGGTGCAGGTGCCACTGCCCAGCACGCGCACCGAGCTGCCCACCACCGTGCAGACGTCGGGCGTCAAGCTGGTGTAGGTCACCGGCAGGCCGGAATCGGCCGTGGCCGCAGGTCCAATCGGGAAGACGCCGCCCAGGGGCACCGTCACCGGCGAGGTTTGCGCCGGGAAGGTGATGGCCTGCGGGTCTTTTGCGGTAGGTGCGTCCTGCAAGGTGATGTTGCGCGTGATTTGCGAGGCCGCGCTGTATGTCACCGTGCCCACGTCACCACCGGCCTGATCGGCGGCGATGGTGCAGGTGCCGGCTGTCACGGGGGTGACCACGCCCGTGGTGGCATCAACCGTGCAGACGCCGACCGTCTGGCTGGTGTAGGTGACCGGCAGACCCGAACTGGCCGTGGCAGCGAGAGTGAACGTCCCGCTGCTCACCAGCCGCGGCGTGGCCGGCTGGGGAAAGGTGATGGTCTGATCAACCGTCACCGGTGCGGGATCGGCGCCAGTGCACTGGGCCGTGACGTAAAACTCGGCCAAGGCACCCATGGCGCAGTCGCCGCTGGCGCAGGTGTTGTTGTAGTAGCCGGTCATCACGAAACCGATGCTGTTGGCACCCAGAGCAAACGTCGGGGTGGTGCCGGCGACGTCCGCGGTGGTATTCGCGGTCCAGGTTGTCAAAGCGCCATAGCCGTCCGGAAGCGTATTGAAATAGGACTCCGCTGCTGGCTGGCCGCTGGGCTGCACCCACACCCTGTCGCCGAATTGGTTGAAGGCAAAGCGACCCTTGAGCTTGATGGAGGCCAGGTTCACGTTGTTGCCGACGACGACCGGCTGGTTCATCTTGACCACGACGGCGTCGTAAACCGACCTGTAGATCCCCAGAGCCTCTGGGTACCGCACGCCCGGAATGTCGTAAGCCCCCGGATTCACCGTACCGGTGCTGATCCAACGGGCATTGGTGGGCGCGGTGGCGGTGCCTGTGGCACCAGTCAGAGCTGCCGGGTTGACGTAGGCGCTGTAGCGGTAGTCGCCAAACAGCGGCTGGTCGTTGGCCTCACGCCCGTTGCCGGCGGCGTTGGTGCGCTCGATCCAAGTCCAGTCACGCACGTTGGTGGTGAACGGGCCGATCTCCACCGTGTCGGTCGCCGTGGTGCCGGCCGCGCAGATCAGCGGCGTGGTGGGCTGCGGCGGCAGCGGCTGCGGCTCCAGGCAGTCGGCTGTGATCTCGAAATCAGCGAACAGGCCGATCGGGTTGCTTTGGCTGGTGGTGTCGGCAAAGCCGGCGTTGCGCACCGCAAAGCCAATGGTATTGTCGCCGTAATAAAAGCCCAAGCCGATGTTGCCGTCCAACGTCAGGTTGTACGGGAGGCTCCAGTTGCCACCGACCACGGTCTGGCGGATGAAGTCGGTGTTGTCGTCGCCGGAAGGCAGCTTGGCGGGGATGACGACGAACCAGCCGTCGTCGTCCAGCGCCTTGGTGCCGCGGATCTTGATGCTGGACAGGTCCACCTCGGGGCCGATGGTGATCGGCTCGTTGGAGGTGAAGGTGACGGCGTTGTTCACCCATTGGCCGTTGGCGATGCTGCCATTGGTTTTGACCGCCGGATAGGGCTTGGAGCTGGCCGGGTAGCTGCCGGTGGTGGTGTTGCCGCCGTTGGCCTGGCCCACCGTGAACTGGGCGTCGCCGAACGACAGCCAGTCGCCCTGCAGGGGCGTGCCGGCCAGCGTGCCGCCGGCATCGGCCCGGTGGTTGGTGGTGGTCTTGTTGAACCAGCCAGTCCACTTGTAATCCCGCACCAAGGCGGCCGGCGTCCCCGGCAGGCTACCGCCTGCGGACGCCGCATAGACAGCGTCCGACGACCAGGCCGAAGCGGTGTTGACACGCACCGGCGTGCTGCCGGTGCCACAGGTGAGCTGAGCAGCTTGGGCGCTGCCGATGGCCCCCAGCCCCAACACAGCGACTGCCAGTGCGCCGCGAACAGTCGACGCGCCGACTCGGCGGTCAACCAACATGGATGCAAACCCCATCATTACACCTCGCTCCTTGAAATCAGGGAAAAAAACAACTTAATAGATTACCTGAAATTCACGCTTGGATTGAGGTTGATTTTTATTTTCAGTATTCAGAAAAACAATTCAATCGGAGCCCCATGATGTGCCACCGACTGGATTGCCCGCCGAGACGCAAACTTGCGGTTCGGCAACGATCGGAAGCGGCGTCTGGATTGCCAGCCCGGAGTGCTGGCGGTTTCAATATTTCCCGACTGAACACCAACAGTTTTATTGTGGGTGCCGGGTGATTTGATTCAGGCCTTGCAGCGCCAACGCGTGTATTTCGACAAAATCGAATTGCTGCAACAGATCATTCAATATTTCGACAAAAGGCGCATGCTGCGGCTCACTGGCGTGGCCCTCGATCCAGCGCTCGATATCGGTGAATCTGCCGTTCAGCGCGAGTTTGGCCAATTCATCCATGGCCTTGCGTTCTGGCCAGGAATTTTCCGATAGAACAAATTTTGACGGCGGATTGGATAAATGAACATCAAGTGGTATGCCGGTGGCCCACTCCGATTCGGAAGCATCGATGACAGGCGCGAAAAGTACAAATGAAAAAATACTGCCCTGCCCCAGAATACTGTTCACATGCAGCGACCCACCCATGGCTGAAACAATGCGCTGGGCAATGAATAGCCCCAGGCCCGTGCCACCACCCGCTGCGCGCACGTTCTGAAAAGCACCGAAAATATCGGTTTTTTGGTTCAGGTCGATCCCGATTCCGGTATCGCGCACGGCAAAATTCAGGGTGCAGCCGTCTTCTGTCCACTCGGTTTCAATGGTCAGCGTCACCCGGCCATTGTGGGTGAACTTGGCCGCATTGGATATCAGGTTCAACAGCACTTGTTGCAGGCGTTTTCCATCAATATCGATCTGTCGCGGCGCAGGGCCAGAAGGCTGGAAGGTGAAACTGTTGTTTTGCGGTGTGCACAGGGCGGTGGCGTAATCAGAAACATCGCGCAGCAAGCCCGGCAAATCGGTGGCGACCGGCTGAATGTGCAAAGGCTGCAACTCGCCCTTGGCATAGGTCATCAACTCGTCGATCAGATCCAGCTGGTATTTGATGCTGCGCTGGATGGTGTGCAGCAATTGGGACTGCTGGCCCTGCGCGTCGCTCAGCAGGAGGGCGGAGTACCCGCTGATGGTGGCCAGCGGAGCGCGCAGGTCGTGACCGATGTACCCCAGGACTTCGACTTTTTGCCGATCCTTGTCCTGGGCGTCGGTGAGCGCCGAGCTGAGCTCCGCATTCAAGAGGGCCGTCTGTCGAGCCACGCGCCGCTCGTCCTGACGGCGCGCCACCATCTGCCCGGCCACGCGACTGGAGAGCAGGATCAGCACCAGGCCGACCGCGCCCACCAGCAGCGCCGTCAGCAGATGTCGCTGGCGCATGGGGGGCAGTTCGTCCAGCGGCGCCAGTGTGAACAGCTGGTAGTCCGTGTTCGCCAGCGGTCGGCGTTGCAGCAGATGGGGTTTGCCATCGATCAGCCAGCGATCGGCTGAACTCAGGGCGGTCAGGGCGCGCAGATCCATGGGGTCCCCAGGCTCCTCGCCATCTTTTGAAGTCCGCACCGTGCCGGGCGCAAGCAACGCCGCCACGTTGCGCAGCATGAATTTTTTGCTCGAAGCGGTGGTCACGCGCCCTTGGCGATTCACGATCAGCGCGATGTGCCGCCCGGTCAGGTAGAGCGCCATTTCTGACGCATCGAACCGGACCGTGACAGAGCCCAGCGGCGCATGGTCCGGACTCTCGATGCGGCTGGACACGAAGTAGGAAGGGCTCTTGTTCAAGCGCGCGATGCCGAACGAATGGCCGCCGCCGTGACGCAAGGCGTCGACCAGGTAGGTGCGGCCCGAATAAACCATTCCCACGATGCTGTCGGGCTCGGCCCAGTTGCTGGCGGTGACGGTGTCGTCCGACAGGTTATTCATGTAGATGCGGGCATATTGCAGATCATTGCCCAGCGCATTCATGAAGTCACCCACCTTGCGCACCCCCGCGTCACGCGTCAGTTGCGCGGCACGCTGCTGGCGCGTCAGGGCATCAAAACCAGGCGGATCGGTGCGGTAGCGCGCGGCGAGTTCGATGACCTGCCCCTGGCTCGCCACCATATTGGCCACGCTCACCATTTGCGTGAACAACCGGTCCACCACGCGCGCCGTGGTTTCGGATTCGTATTCGGTGCTGGCCGCCAGGCGCTCCAACCACGACACGACGGCCCGCTGCGACAGCCACCCGCCCAGACCGGCCACCAGCACCAGCCAGAGCGCGACCAGGGCCACCGTCACCCGGCGCACGGTCGGAGGCATCTTATCGACGCGTGGGATGGGTGGGGGGCGTGTCGGATCCATGGCGTTTGGACATCATCAGATCTTGCAGGAATGCCATGTTTTCTTGAGATTGATTGCGCAGTTGGGTGGGTGATTTTCCCCAGAATTTCTTGAATTCGGTTGAAAAATTGGCGGGATTGGCATAACCGACCTCCATGGCCACTTCGGCAATCGTCAACGTGCTTTGCCCCAGCATCAATGCAGCCCTGTGCATGCGCTCCTGTCGCATGAATTCGAATGCCGTGATGCCGTCACAGGCCTCGAACACGGCATTCAATTTCTGTATGGATGCGCCAAGATGAGCCGCCACATCCGACATTTTCAAGGAAGATTCATTGATGTGATTTCGAATGAATTCTTTTGCCACTTGGTTCAAGGTTTGATTGGCAGATTGAAAACCTTCATCGGGCGCATGCTGCTCGGCATCATCAGATTCACTGCCATCCGTGGGCGAAAATATTTTTTGCTGAGAAAGATCCAAATGAATGCGTATCCGTTCCAAAACTTCATCGGCATCGAACGGCTTGATGATGTAATCCACCGCACCTGCCTTCAAACCGGCCAATCGCTCCGTCGGGTTGGCCAGCGCCGAAAGAAAAATGACCGGAATGGATTGGGTGGTCGGGTTGGATTTCAATAAACCAGCCACCGTGATGCCACTGCGACCGGGCATGCACACGTCCAGCAGAATCAAGCTGGGTTGCAGCACCATGGCCCTTGCATAGCCCTGATCACCATTGAGGGCCACACTGACCCTGTACGACGTGGTGCGCAAGGCGGCCACCAACAGGCGCAGTTGATCCAGATCATCGTCAATGATCAGGATGTGTGGGGGCGAAGGCAATTTTTTATCCATATTGGGTTGGGTTGATTCGAAATCCAATCGGCCCTCATTTCATTGTTGCATGCCGTTCGGACAACGCCCGATGCGATGAATCTGCCAGCGCTGCCAAGGCCATGACGGGGCACTTGGGGCGGTGACGTTGGCCACGGGTGAGGTTGCTTTTTTCACCCAAACAAAATAATTCAAAAGAACGGACGATAAACCAAACGAAAGCGACTGGCCGTCTCTGTACAAACTTGGCTTCCATCTGCCATTTTTTGATAAAAAATGTCTGCACGCAAGCCTCCAGCGGTATCCGACCGGGTTTATCAGTTTCTCATTTTCGTTCAGGTCGTCGACACCGGAAACTTCGTCGGTGCGGCACGCGCCTTGAAGATACCGCCGGCCACGGTGTCGACGGCCATCCGAATGCTGGAGGGCGAACTGGGCGTTCGCCTGCTGCACCGCACCACCCGACAGGTCGGTTTGACGGAGGAGGGGCAGCGGGTGCTGCCGATGGCGCGCAAGATCGCCAGCGACCTGGATGACATCTATCACCTGCTCCAGAGCCACGACCACGTGCTCAAGGGCAAACTCCACGTCGGCGTGCCCAGCCGCATCGCGTCCCGCCTGATGGCGCCCGCGCTGCCGGCGCTTTTGCAGCGGCACCCCGGACTGGACCTCACGGTGAGCAGTTGCGAGTGGCCCCTCGATTTGATCAAGGAGGGTGTCGATTGCGTCATCCGGATCGGAGACCCGATCGATGACGCCATGGTCTACAAACCGTTGGACCTGCTCGACATGGTCAGCTGCGCCAGCCCCGGCTACGTGGCGGCAAACGGCGTCCCGAAACACCCCGATGACCTGGCTCGCCATTGGGCGGTGGGCTGTTCGCAGTCCATCGACGCGCAGCCGACCCCCTGGAGTTACACGGATCGGTCGGGCGCGGCCCGGTCGGCCCCGGTTCGTCATCGCGCGACAGTCAACAACATGGACAGTCGACTGGCCTTCTGCCTGGCCGGTATCGGGTTGATCCAGGCGCCTCGCCTCGATGTGCAGCATTTGCTGACCAACGGTGAGCTGGTGGAGGTGCTGCCGGACTGGCCCGCCGCGCCCATGCCCATTGCAGCGCTTTACCTGCACCGCCACCAGCGGTCGCGCCGTCTGGTCGCATTCATCGACTGGTTTCAGGCGCTGCTGGATCGCAGCGAGGCGTGACGGCATTCTCGGCAAGCACACTTTCGGGCGTGGACGCATCGATGTCTGCCACAGCGCGGTGGTGATCGAAGAACCACCTCGGCCGGAGTGCCGAAGCCGACTGGATCCTCGACCTGGGCCCCGAAGGCGGCGACGGGGGCGGGCGCATCGTGGCCGAAGGTTCGCCCGAGGACGTGGTGCGCGCAGGCACCCATACCGGGGTGGCGCTGGCGCCGGTGCTGACCAGGCAGTGAGGAGACGACCCGCGGGGCTACCCGATGGGGCGGGCGTCGCACGCCGCGTGCCTGTGCCAGGGCCGTCCTGACGCCGAACTTCCGTTTGGTCGTAACACTGGCGCCGTCATGGACATGCGGGCGCCCAAAAAGATTCATCAATGATGAATCTTAAAATTTCCGACGTCAGCGCACGACACCGATCGGTGTACGCCAGCCGCGGACGAAAACGCAACGGAGACGATCGATGGACAGTGCGCTGCTGAGTCTGCTGGGGGCCTTCCTACTGTCGATGCTGGGCCTGTTCGCCTTCATTTGGTCGCTGCGCAAGGGGCTGCTGGTGGAGAACGTGAAGGCCGCTTCGGCGATCTTCGCCAGGGGCGAGATCGGGCGGGTGGACGATCCGGCGCTGGAAAGCGCGGCGCGCGCCGACCTGCAGGCCGCGGCGGTGGAGGCGGGCGATGCCGCTCACGTGCCCGATGAACACGACATGGACGAGCGCGTGGCGGCCGATCGCTCCAGCGCCTTTCCGGTGTTCATGTTCATCGGCTTTGCCTGCATGTGGCTGCTGTTCGGCGGCATTGCGGGGCTGACGGCCTCGCTCAAGCTGCACTGGCCCGACTGGCTGGTGAGCGAGGCCTGGATGACGTTCGGCCGCATCCGCACCGTGCACCTGACGGCGGTGCTGTACGGCTGGATCACCAACGCCGAGCTGGGCATCATCATCTGGCTGATGCCGCGGCTGCTGCGCACGCCGCTGATGGGCTCGATGTGGATCATGATGGGTGGCGCGCTGGTCAACATCGCCATCGCCAGCGGCATCGGGGCCATCGGCGCCGGCTGGACCGACGGGCTGGAGTACCTGGAGATGCCCTGGCAGATCGGCATCTTCTTTGCCGCCGGCATGCTGTGCATCATCGGCCCGGTGATGTACACGCTGGTCAACCGCAAGGTCGAGTCGCTTTACGTCACCACCTGGTACCACACGGCCGGCCTGCTGTGGATCACGCTGCTGTTCATCGTCGGCAAGATGCCCGGCGTGCACTTCGGCGTGCAGCAGGCGGCGATGAACTGGTGGTATGGCCACAACGTGCTGGGCCTGTGGTTCACGCCGGTGGCGGTGGGCGCCATCTACTACTTCCTGCCCAAGATCATCGCGCGGCCGATCCGCTCGTACAACCTGTCCATCCTGGGCTTCTGGACGCTGGCGTTTTTCTACGCGCAGGTGGGCGGCCACCACCTGGTGGGCGGGCCGGTGCCGGGCTGGCTGATCACGCTGTCCATCGTGCAGAGCATGATGATGATCATTCCGGTGCTGGCGTTCTCGATCAACATGGCGCTGACGATGAAGGGCCGCACCCGCCTGGCGCGGTATTCGCCCACGCTGCGCTTCGTGATGTTCGGCGGCTTCATGTACCTGCTGTCGTCGCTGCAGGGTTCGTTCGAGGCGCTGCGCTCGGTGCAGCAGGTGGCGCACTTCACGCACTTCACCGTGGCGCACGCGCACCTGGGGGCCTACGGCTTCGTCACCATGGTGCTGTTCGGCGCCATCTATTTCATGATGCCGCGCGTGCTGCACTGGGAGTGGCCGTATCCGCGCCTGATCTCGCTGCATTTCTGGCTGGCCAGCGTCGGTGTGCTGATCTATTTCGTGTTCCTGACCTGGGGCGGCTGGCTGCAGGGGCTGGCCATGCTCGATGCGGCCAGGCCGTTCATCGAATCGGTCAAGCTCACCCTGCCGTACCTGCAGTGGCGCAGCGTGGGCGGCGGCCTGATGGTGGCCAGCCATCTGGTGTTCGTCGGCCACTTCCTGGCCATGGTGCTGCGCTTCGGTCCCCACCGCGTGAGCGCGGCGCTGTTCTCGGCCCAACCGCGGGCGATGGAGCTGGCACATGGAGAATGAAGTCAAACTCACGGCGGGGGCCATGGTGACCTTCGCCATCGCCGTGTCGGCACTGGTCGTGCTGCCCTACCTGCAGGTGCGCGACGTGCCGCCGCCCGAGGGGCTGAAGCGCTACACCAGCGCCGAGCTGCGCGGGCGCGCCAGCTACATCGCCAACGGCTGCATGTACTGCCACAGCCAGCAGCCGCGCTCGGAGAGCTTCGCGCCCGCCGACGCCCAGCGCGGCTGGGGCCGCGCCTCGGTGCCGGGCGACTACGTGTACGACAAGCCGCATCTGCTGGGCAGCATGCGCACCGGGCCGGACCTGTTCAATATCGGCGTGCGCCAACCCAGCAAGGACTGGCAGCTGGGCCATCTGTATCAGCCGCGTGCCTACGTGCCCGAGTCGATCATGCCGTCCTATCCCTACCTGTTCGAGCTCAAGGACAAGGCCGATCCGGGCGAGGAAACCCTGAACCTGCCCCCCGGCCACGTGCCCGCCGGCAAGGTGGTGGTGCCGACGCCCGAGGCGCTCGATCTGGTCCGGTACCTGCAGGCGCTCAAGCGTGACTACCCGGTGCTGCCGCCCGACCCGCGCGAAGCCGCGGGCGCGCGCACCTCGTCGGTGCACGACGCCAAAGCCCGCACGCCTGCTTCGTGAAGGAGGGTCGCCATGAGTGATGACACCGACGTGCGCGCGCAATGGCGCGAGAACGAGGACCCGGAAGAGGCCATCCGCCCCATGCCGCTGATCGCCCTGCTGATCGCGGTATTCATGGTGCTGTGGGCCGTGGTCTACATCATCTATTCGGAGCCGCTGGACAACGCGCGCTTCGGCGACCAGCGCACGCTGGCCGAGCTGTCCGGTCCGGCGCCGGGCGCGGCGGGCGCCGGCGCCGCGGTGGACGGCAAGGCGCTGTTCGCGGCCCAGTGCGCGGCCTGCCACCAGGCCACGGGCAAGGGCTTGCCGGGGGTGTTCCCGCCGCTCGACGGCTCCGAATGGGTGCACGGCGAGCCGCGCATTCTGGCCAACATCCTGCTGCACGGTATTGACGGCGAGATCGAGGTGGAGGGGCAGAAGTTCAAGGGCCAGATGCCGGCGTTCGCGCAACTGTCGGACGCCGAGCTGGCCGGCGTGGCCAGCTACATCCGCGGTGCCTGGAGCAACAAGGCCGAGCCACTCACGGCCGAGCTGTTCGCCACCGAGCGCAAGGGTGGGCGCAGCACGCCGTTCGAGGGCGGCGCGGCGCTCAAGGCGCTGGCGCAGCCGGGCGGTTGACCGGCGCGCGGGGGCCAAGCCGATGTGGCGCACCGCCTTGCTCAGCCTGCTGCTGCTGCTGGGCGGCTGGGGCGCGGCGTCGTGGCTGACGCATGACTTCCAGGTCTGGACCGACGAAGGCGCGCGCCGCCTGGAGGTGGCCTTGCGCCCGTTGCCGACGCCACCGGTGGGTGTGGACGGCCCAGGCGTCGTCGCCGCCACCCTGCCCGAGCTGCTGACGGGCGGCGGCGTGACCATTGCCGACTTCATCTACACCGATTGCCGCAGCACCTGCCTGACGCTGGGCAGCAGCTTCCAGCAATTGCAGGCCGCCCTGCAGGCCGATCGCGCCGCCGGTGCGCCCGTCACGGTGCGCCTGCTGTCCATCAGCTTCGATGGTGCGCGCGACGATCCGGTGGCGCTGCGCGACTACGCCCGGCGGCTGAATGCCGATCCGGCGCTGTGGCGCTTCGTGCGGGTGCCGCGGGCGGCGCAGCAGCAGGCTCTGCTGGACCGCCTGGGCGTGGTGGTGGTGCCCGACGGCCGGGGCGACTACGAGCACAACGCCGCGCTGCTGGTGTTTGACGGCCAAGGCCGCATGGTGCGCGTGTTCGATATCGAGGAGCGCCAGCTGGCGCTGGACTATGCGCGTCACCTGGCCCGCCAGCAGGCGCCGGGGGCGGCATCGTGAACGCGCGCCGCCCGTGGCTGGCCGGCGGCGCGCTGGGGCTGGTGCTGGCCCTGCCGTGGACGCGCGAGGCAATGGAGTCCAGCATGTGGCGCCACATGCTGCTGCAATTTCCGGCCTGGCTGCTGGCGGGCGCGCTGCTGGCGGCGGCGCTGCCGCCACGCATGCGAGCCGGCGTGACGCACTGGAATGCCCACGGCATCGCCGGCCTGGTGGCGGTGGCGGTCACGCTGGCGGTGCTGATGGTGCCGCGCGTGCTGGACCTCGCGCTGCGGCGTCCCGACATCGAGGCGGCCAAGCTGGCCGCGCTGCTGCTGGCCGGCGTGGCGCTGCGCCTGTCGTGGCGGCCGGCCGGCCTGGTGGTGCAGTTCTTCTTTCTGGGCAACCTGCTGCCGATGATGGTGGTGGTGGGACAGCTCTACATCGATTCGCCGCTGCGCCTGTGCAATGCCTACCTGCTGGACGATCAGGCGCGCCTGGGTGCCTGGTTGATCGGCGGCGCGGCGACGCTGGGCGCCGCCTGGGTGGCCTGGACCGGCTGGGTGCTGGCAGGCCGGAAAACGCCACCCGCGCCGGCCGGCGCGCTGCCCGGCATGACGGGGCAGAACCCGCCGCGCTGAGCGCCGCACCGGCCGGCGCGCCCGTCAGTGCGCGCCGATGTGCTCGAACTCGCGCTGCACGGCGGTATGCGCGGCGCTCATCGTGGCTGACGGCGCCGGGCCCAGGCGGCTGACGACGACCGTGGCCAGCCAGCCCAGGATGAAGCCAGGCACGATTTCGTACAGGCCCAGCCAGCCGAACTGCTTCCACACCAGGACCGTGACAGCGCCGACAACGATGCCTGCCAGCGCGCCGCCGCGCGTCATGCGGCCCCAGAACAGCGACAGGATGATCACCGGCCCGAAGGCGGCGCCAAAGCCCGCCCAGGCGTAGCTGACCATGCCCAGCACCTTGGATTCGGGGTTGCTGGCAATCGCGATCGCCACCAGGGCCACCACCAGCACCATGATGCGGCCGACCCAGACCAGCTCCATCTGGCTGGCGTTCTTGCGCAGGAAGGCGCGGTAGATGTCCTCGGTCAACGCGCTGGAGCACACCAGCAGCTGGCAGGACAGCGTGCTCATCACCGCGGCCAGGATGGCGGCCAGCAGGGCGCCGGCGATCCAGGGGTTGAAGAGCTGCTTGGACACTTCCATGAACACCGTCTCGGCGTTGGCGTTGACGGCGGCGGCGCCGGCCTCGTTCAATGCAAAGTAGGGGATGCCGACAAAGCCCACGGCCACGGCGCCCATCAGGCACAGAATCATCCAGGCCATGCTGATGCGCCGGGCGTTGGGGATGGTCTGGACGGAGGACGCGGCCATGAAGCGCACCAGGATATGGGGCTGGCCGAAGTAGCCCAGGCCCCAGGCCAGCAGCGAGACGATGCCGACAAAGCTGGCGCCGCGCATCATGTCGAACTTCTCCGCAGCCACGATGGCGTGCCAGTCCTGGCCCGGCTGCAGTTGGCCCTGCACGGCCAGCCAGGCCATGACGGGAGCGAGGATCAGCGCGGTGATCATCAGCGAGGCCTGGATGGTGTCGGTCCAGCTCACGGCCAGAAAGCCGCCGATCAGCACGTAGGCGATGGTGCAGGCCGCACCCACCCACAGGGCCGTGGCGTAGGGCATGCCGAACATGTTCTCGAACAGGCGCGCACCCGCCACCACGCCCGAGGCGCAGTACAGCGTGAAGAACACCAGAATCACCAGGGCGGTGACGATGCGCAGCAGGTTGCCCTTGTCCTCGAAGCGGTTGGCCAGGTAGTCGGGCAGGGTGAGGGCATTGCCGGCGCGCTCGGTGTACAGGCGCAGGCGTGCGGCCACCAGGCGCCAGTTGAGGTAGGCGCCGATGACCAGGCCGATGGCGATCCAGGCCTCGGACAGGCCCGAGACGTAGACCGCGCCGGGCAGGCCCATCAGCAGCCAGCCGCTCATGTCCGACGCGCCGGCCGACAGCGCGGTGACGAAGCTGCCCAGACTTCTGCCGCCCAGGATGTAGTCCGACAGGTTCTTGGTGCCCAGGTAGCCCAGGGCGCCGATGCCGAGCATCGCGACAAGATAGATGGCGAACATGATCGCCGTGGGGTCGTTCCAGGAAAATTGCATGGTTCTACTATCAACAAAGTAGCTGCCAACGCCCGTGGTGCGGGCGCTGGCGCCTGTTTTTGATGCACTCTTGTGGAGTGTGCGTGCGGCCTGGTCAGGCCATGGTCATGAGCTGGGCGTTGCCGCCGGCCGCGGCCGTGTTGGTGCTGATGGACTGCTCGTGCACCAGGGCCGCCAGGTCGTAGCCATGGCCGGCCGCCAGCTCGTCGCTGCTGCGGCTTTCCACGCGCACCAGGGCGCCTTCGCGGGCAGCCACCAGGGTACCGACTTGCAGGAGCGCATCGCCATCGCCCTCGAACAGCAGGGCGGCGACGGGCTGGCTTGCGTCCTGCAGGCCGGCGGCATCGGCGCGCTGCAGCCAGGGGCGGCCCGCCTCGCCCAGTGCGGTGGCAAGAGCCTCCCAGGCTGCGGCGCAGCCCTGGTTGTCCTGCGCCAGCACCACATGGCAGGGGTTGCCGCTGGCCAGCGCCGCGGCCAGCTGGTGCACCAGGCCCAGCGGCGTGCGCGGCATGGCCCAGACCGGGCCGCGGGGCAGCAGGCGGTAGCGGTTGGATTCGCCCGTGGGGCCGGGCAGCAGCCAGCTCGCGCCCTGGCGCGAGGAGGTCAGGGCCGCATCGCAGGCGGCGCGTGCCAGCAGCGCATCCACCCCGGGCAGTACCGTCTGGTGCAGGCGGGCGAGCAGTTGCAGCGTGGGCTGGGCCTGCTCGGCCTCGGTGCGCGGCAGCGCGGCCAGGGCGGTATTGGGTGCACCCTGCACCAGGCGGTGCAGATACAGCGGCCCGCCGGCCTTGGGGCCGGTGCCAGACAGGCCCATGCCGCCAAAGGGCTGCACGCCGACCACGGCGCCGATGACGTTGCGGTTCACATAGAGGTTGCCGGCCTGCACGCGCTCGCTCAGGTGGGCGATGGTCTCGTCGATGCGGCTGTGTACGCCAAAAGTCAGGCCATAGCCCGTGGCGTTGATGCCGTCGATCAGTGCGTCCAGCTGGTCGCGCTGGAAACGGATTACATGCAAAACAGGGCCAAAAACCTCACGGGTCAAGCGCGACGTGCTATCAATTTCAATGATGGTGGGGGCGACGAAATGGCCGTTGAGCGGGCCATCCTTGCGCTCGACGCGCGTGACCTTCTGGCCCGCGGCCTGCATGCGCTCGATGTGCGCCTCGATCTGGGCGCGTGCCTCGGCGTCGATCACCGGGCCCACGTCGGTGCTCTGGCGGTCGGGGTTGCCCATGATCCATTCCTGCAGCGCTTCGCGCAGCATGGTGAGCTGGCGCTCGGCCACATCCTCCTGCACGCACAGCACACGCAGGGCGGAGCAGCGCTGGCCGGCCGAGTCGAAGGCCGAGGACAGCACGTCGGCCACCACCTGCTCGGCCAGGGCCGAGGAGTCCACGATCATGGCGTTCTGCCCGCCGGTCTCAGCGATCAGCGGAATCGGGTGGCCGCTGGCCGACAACCGGGTGCTGAGCTGGCGCGCGATCAGGCGCGCCACCTCGGTGGAGCCGGTGAACATCACGCCCGCCACCTGCGGGTGCGCCACCAGCGTGGCGCCCACGGTCTCGCCGCGACCGGGCATGAGTTGCAGCGCACCCTGGGGCACGCCGGCCTCGTGCAGTATCGCCACCATGGCGGCGGCGGTGAGCGGCGTCTGCTCGGCCGGCTTGGCCAGCACGGTGTTGCCGGCGGCCAGGGCCGCGGCGACCTGGCCACAGAAGATGGCCAGCGGGAAGTTCCAGGGGCTGATGGCCAGCACCACGCCCAGCGGGCGCTGGCTGGCGTTGTCGAACTGCGCCGCCACCTGGGCGCCGTAGTAGCGCAGGAAGTCCACGGCCTCGCGGATCTCGCCCACGGCGTTGGGCAGGGTCTTGCCGGCCTCGCGCATGATCAGGCCCATCAGCGGCTGGCTGCGCTGCTCCAGCAGGTCGGCGGCGCGTGCCAGCGCATCGCCGCGTGCGGCTGGCGGCGTGCCGGCCCAGATGGGCGCGGTCTGCGCCGCGCGCTCGGCGGCGGCCTGCGCCTCCTCGGTGCTGGCTTCGCGCACCCAGCCAACGGTGTCGCTCAGCTCGGCCGGGTTGTGCAGCGGCTCCCAGCCGGGTGTCTGCGCCGGGTTGGCGGGTAGTGTGGCCTGGGGTGGCGCGGCCAGGTAGGTCTGGCGCGTGCTGTAGAGCAGGGCGGCGGCGAGCGACGCCAGCTGCTGCTCATGCGCCAGGTTCAGGCCCTGCGAGTTGGCGCGCGCCTGCGGGCCCTCGCCGGCAAACAGGTCGTGCGGCAGGGGGATGCGCGGGTGCGGCGCGCCCAGGCGCCCTTCCTGCGTGGCGATCTGCATGACCTCGTCGACCGGGTCGGCCACCAGCTCGGCCACGGGCACGCTGGCGTCGCCGATGCGGTTGACGAAGGAGGTGTTGGCGCCGTTTTCCAAGAGACGGCGCACCAGGTAGGCCAGCAGCGTCTCGTGGCTGCCCACCGGGGCGTAGATGCGGCAGGGGCGCGCCAGCTTGCCTTGCGAACTGGGGCCAGTGACCTGGGCGTACAGCGGCTCGCCCATGCCGTGCAGGCACTGGAACTCATACTGGCCGCTGTAGTAGCTGCCGCCCACGTTGGCGGCCAGCTGGTAGATGCTGGCGAGCGTCTGGGCGTTGTGCGTGGCAAATTGTGGGTAGACGGCGTCGGGCGCCTCCAGCAGCTTGCGCGCGCAGGCCAGGTAGCTCACGTCGGTATAGACCTTGCGCGTGTAGACCGGGTAGCCGGCCAGGCCGTCCAGTTGGGCGCGCTTGATCTCGCTGTCCCAGTAGGCGCCCTTGACCAGGCGGATCATCAGGCGGCGGCGGCTGCGCCGCGCCAGGTCGATCAGGTATTCGATGACCTGCGGGCAGCGTTTCTGGTAGGCCTGCACCACGAAGCCGATGCCGCTCCAGCCCTTGAGCGAGGGCGCGGCGCACAGCGCCTCCATCAGGTCCAGCGACAGCTCCAGGCGGTCGGCCTCCTCGGCGTCGATGTTCATGCCGATGTCGTACTGCTTGGCGAGCTCGGCCAGGTGCAGCACGCGCGGCAGCAGCTCGGCCATCACGCGGTCGTACTGGGCGCGTGAATAACGCGGGTGCAGGGCCGACAGCTTGATGGAGATGCCGGGGCCTTCAAAAATGCCGCGCCCGGCAGAGGCCGCGCCAATCGCGTGGATGGCCTGCTCGTAGTCGCGCAGGTAGCGCTGTGCGTCGGCTTCGGTGGCGGCCGCTTCGCCCAGCATGTCGTAGCTGTAGCGAAAGCCCTGGGCCTCGTACTTGCGGCTGTTGGCCAGCGCCTCGGCGATGTGCTGGCCGGTGACGAACTGCTCGCCCATCAGCTTCATGGCGCGGTGCACGCCCTGGCGGATCAGCGGCTCGCCGCCCTTGCCGATCACGCGGGTGAGCGCCGAGGACAGGCCCTTCTCGCTGCTGGTGCTGGTGAGCTTGCCCGTCAGCACCAGGCCCCAGGCCGCGGCGTTGACGAACAGCGAGGGCGAGCGCCCCACATGCGACCGCCAGTCGCCGCGGCTGATCTTGTCGCGGATCAGCGCGTCGCGCGTGGCCTTGTCGGGGATGCGCAGAAGGGCTTCTGCCAGGCACATCAGCGCCACGCCTTCCTGGCTTGACAGGGAAAACTCCTGCACCAGCGCGGCCACGCCGCTGGTCACGGGCGCGTCGCGCAGACCCTGCACCAGGCGCGAGGCCAGCTCGTGCACCTTGGCGGCCTGGGCTTCGTCCGGCGTGCGCGCCAGCGGTAGCAGGGCGGGCAGGCATTCGGTCTCGGGCCGGTGCCAGGCGGCAGTGATGGCGGCGCGCAAAGGGGTCTGCGGCAGGATGGATTGGGCGAAGGCGAGGAAGGGTTGCGCCTCTTGCTGGGCGACGGGTTGCACCTCGTCCTTGCCGTCCTCGGGCGTGCCCTCTTCGGCACCCACAACCCGGATGGTGGTGGCGCCGCGCTCCAGCGCATCCACATATTGCACGACGGCCTGCTTGATCAGCCAGTGCGGGGTGCGGTTCAGGTTCTGGGCGGCATTGCGGATACGCTCGCGCAGCAGGTCATCGACCTTGATGCCAATGGTGGTGGACATGGGTGGTGCGGAAGTGAGGGGCGGGAGGGAATGGCCGCAGCGGCGGCTACAGCCTGGCCAGCGTGAACTGTGTCACGGTTGCACCTTTTCATGAATAGGGTAAACCCTTGGTGCAACCTTGATTCCCGAGGAGAGGGAATTCCGCCCATCTGACCATCGACGCCCGGGGACGAGCACGCGCCGTACCGCATGCGGCGCAGGGCGCGCCAGTGCCTCAAAATGGGCTTGCAGCCGCGCCCGATCAGCGCAAGCAGCTATTATTTTTGGACTATTCGCAGATGCGCCACCAGCTCGGCAAAGCCGGCCCCGCGCTCGGCCTGCGTCACGTAGCGGGGCAGGTGGCTCAGCTGGGGTACGAAGCGGGCAATGTTGGCCACGCCCACGCTGTGCGGCAAGTGCAGGAACATCAGCTGGTCGTTGGTGGAGTCGCCCACGTAGACCCAGCGCTCCAGCTCGGCATCCAGCGCGCGGCCCAGCAGCTGGCGCACGATCCAGCGCGCGCCCTCCAGCTTGTTGTGCGCGCCGAACCAGCCGTTGATGTGGATGCTGCTGACGGTGGCGTTCATGCCGGCGGCGCGCATGATCCGCACGCACCGGTCGATGGCGGCCTGCGGCAGGTGGGTGAACTCGCTGTGGTCGATGGCGATGTCGGTCTCGCGCCCCGGGGAATCCTGGGCGCGGCGCGCGCCCGGCACCGTGGCCTCGATCCGCGCCAGCACCTGCTGCATGCGGGCGAAATGGGCGGCGCGGGTAGCGGCATCCTGTTGATACCATTTTTGTAGCTGCTCGCGCTCGCCGGACGGGCCCTGCAGCCCTTTTCGCTCAGATTTCACCAGGGCCACGGCGCCGTTTTCGGCGACGATGGCGTCCAGCGGCCAGGCGAGCGCGAACGGCTCGCTCCAGCCCACCGGGCGGCCGGTGATGGCGATCACGTGCAGTCCGGCGGCCTTCAACGCGCCCAGCGCCGCCAGCGCGTCGGGCGTGATCGCGCCGTCGGTGGTCAGGGTGTCGTCGATGTCGGTCAGCACGCCCTGCAGCGCGGGCCACGCGCCCGGACGCAGCTCGGCCAGGGGCTTCACGGCCGATCCAGCGCGGCCGACAGCGGCTCGCGCGGCACGTTGTCGACGTCGTGGTGCAAAAAGGCGATCAGGAACTGGATGCCGATGATCAGCGGCAGCGCCGCCAGCATCACGGTGCCGCTGGAGGCCGGCACGCCGGTGGCCACACTGTGAATCCATTGCGCGGCGCCAAAGCCCAGCCCCAGCGCGCACAGCAGCACGCCGGCCAGGCTGTAGACGCTGCCCAGGTTGAAGTCGCGCACCAGATAAACGTAGACATAGCGCTTGAAGAAGCGCTTGACGTGCTTGCCCATGAACTCGGGCAGCACGCGCGAGACCTTCAGGTTGGACTGCTCGTCGGCGTACACCGCGTCCATCGGCACGTCCTGCACCACGGCGCGGATGATGTTCAGGCGGTACAGCATGTCGCTTTCGAAGAAGTAGCGACGCTCCAGCTTCTCCAGTGGCAGCTGGCGCAGCACCTCGGCATGGACGGCGGTGTAGCCGTTGGTCGGGTCCATCACGGGCCAGTAGCCCGAGCTGAGCTTGGTGACGAAGGACAGCGCCGCGTTGCCCAGCAGCCGGATGCGCGGCATCTCGTGCAGCGACTCCGGCCGATAGAAGCGGTTGCCCTTGGCGTAGTCGGCGCGGCCGCGCAGGATGGGCCGCACGAACTTGGGGATCAGCGCCGGGTTCATCTGCCCGTCGCCGTCGATCTTGACCACGATGTCCATGCCCTCGGCCAGCGCCGCCTGGTAGGCCGTGACCACCGCCCCGCCCACGCCCCGGTTCTCTGGGTGGTAGAGCACGCGCACGCGCGGGTCGCGGTGGCTTTGCTCGATGAAGCGGCCGCTGCCATCGGGGCAGGCGTCGTCCACGGCGTAGATGCGCTCGACCTCGGGGCCGATGGCGTCGATCACGCCCAGCACGTGCTGCGTGACCTTGTAGCAGGGGATGGCGACGGCGATGCGCATGGGGCGATTTTCAGCTGGTCGAGGCCAGCGCCACGCCGGCCATGATCAGGGCGCCGCCGGCCAGTGTTTTCCAGTGCAGCGGTTCGCCCAGAAAGGCCCAGGCCAGCGTCGGCACGATCAGGAAGGCCAGGGCCATGAAGGGGTAGGCCAGGTGCAGGGGGGCGTGGCGCAGGATCCAGACCCAGCCGAGGGTGGTGACGCCGTACAACAGCAGGGATGCGATCAGCCAGCCATTGAAGAGCCAGTCCATGAACTGCGCCTGCGCCGGCAAGGCAAGCGCAGCCTTCTTGAACAGCAACTGGCCGATGGCGATGCAGAGGACGCAAAGCAGGGTGGCCAAAAGAGTCAGAGGCGGCATGGGTGCCTCATGGGCGTGGGGGAGTTTCTCATGGGTGATTCGACCCAACACACCCGACCGTGCAGCACGGCCTGTTGTGCGTCCCCAGGCAGCCGTTGATGCAGCGCCATCATGGAGGCGCCTTCATCGTCTGCCTGTCGTTGGCTTGCCCCGTGACCACGTTGCGCCAAACAAACGTGATGTCCATCGAGACTTTCGCGATGTCATGGTTTCGGGAGTCCAGCCTATAGTCCAGATAAGGCGACTCACCCGTGATCAGGCTTGTGTCGTCGTTCAGGACATCGATCTGCTGGGTCGCAACAGGCAGGCTGTCCCTGAGACTCCAGGACTTGTCGCGGCTGATCACGTCGATGCGGTTGAACCGGAGTTCGAGTCGGGTGTCGGCCGGCATGGTGGTGCGTTGCAAAGGGGCGATGCGCAGTGCCTGGCAGGGCTGGCCGAGCTCGATGGTGACCGTGCCAGTGAGTCCGGCAAAAGCGGCGAAACCCTTGCGTGCCTCCTGAAACCCGGTACCGTCGTCGCAGTACACGCGGATGATGTCGTTCAAGGGAGGCTGCGTGTTTGATTCCAGGTGCAGGAGATGGGCGGTGCGCGTGGTCATGGCCGATTGCCATTGCTCCAACAGGCGCAGCAACTGCTTTGTGGTCTCGGGGCGTGCACGCTGCCGCTCCTTGGCCGGATTCTGCCGAATTTCGGCGATGGTGGCCGAATAGAGCGTGTGGGACGCGTTGGTGCGCCGCCAGAGTTTCTGACCCTGATGAATGATCCCGACGGCGCCACCCCATGAGCTGAACAGATAAATCGGGATCTCGTGCTGGTAGTTGCGAAATATCGAGCGACCGTCATTGAAGATGAACCGATCTTCGGATGCCAGGTTCAAGATGGTGGCCGGGATATCCAGCAGCCGCAGATACCGCTCATCCGTATGGGCTTGGTTGATGCGCGGGCTGTAGATGAATCCGGGAACATGGACGGATTCTTCATAGACCCCATTGCCGTGAAAGACATTGGCCGGTTCGTGTTCGCCGAACGCCTGGCCGTGGTCACCAGTGACGATGATGGTGGTGTTTTCGTGCAGGCCCGCCGTCTTGAGCATCTCGATCAAGCGGCCAAACCAGTCGTCGATTCCATTCAGGGCTTGCAGGTAGCGCGGGTGGTCGGCCTGGCCCTGGTGTGGGGTTTCGTCCAGGCCCTGACCACGTTTGCCACCCTCACGGATCCAGTGGTCATGGCCATAGGGGTGATGCGTCTGCACGGGCCAGAGCATCATGTAAAACGGCCGGGGCGAGCTGGCGGCGGCTTGGTGGGCCTTGGCGAGCAAGCGCAGGTCGTCCGCCTTGTCGGTCCCGGGGTTCAGGGCCTGCCGATACCAGGTCTTCTGATAGCCGTGCAGTTGCTGAAAGGTCTGATTGTTGTCGTAGAACGCGTCCGTGTTGACGAGCGAGTACGTCGCGTAGCCGAGCCGGCTCAGGTGGCTGGCCAGGCCGTCTTGTGGAAACATCCAGGGGATGTTGTTGGAGTAGGTGCTCCACGACAGCAGGCCGAAGCGCCCCAGATCCATCTGGGTGAAGGCCTTCGTCGATCGCGGATCCTGAACATACAGGTGCTCAAGCAGGATCATGTGCTGCCGTGCCCGCATGAAATGAGGCATCTCGGCCGTGCCGCCGTACAGCGGCACGTCCTTGGCGCGGACCGATTCCAGAACCAGCCAGATGACGTTGGTGTCCCGCAGCTGAGAATAGACCGCAGGGTAGCGCGGCTCTGGCAGGACCTCTGCCAACTGCTGGCGATAGTGCTGGAAAAACGTCGTTTCCGCGCGTCGTGCTGCGTCCGACAGTGAGGTGGTGGTGTCCACGTCGTGGCGAAAAACCTGTGTGGCGATGAGCCATGGATGGCTGCTGCCAGTCACTGGCTTGGCAATGGCGCCGACGCCCAGCAACGCGATGCCGGTCAACCCGACGGGCAATAACCGCCAGCTCGGACGGCGCATCGGGCGCACGAACTTCCACAGCACGGCCAAGCCCAGAATCAGCACGGCGAGTGTCACCAGGAGGCTCAAGCCGTGGCGATCGAGCAACGCCCAGACACTGGGGGCGACCATGTCCCAGGTCAGACCATCCAGTTGTTGCAGTCGCGGTATGGAGCCGGTTTGCCAGATGCCGCCGACGGCCACCAGGGTCAGCATCAGGATGAAGCCAACCGTGCCAATCATCAGGGCCTGGAGAGTACGCCGAGCCCACGTCGGGCGCAGCCGCCCGAGAGCGGCGTGCAGGGTGGCGAGCGTGATGGTGCCGCCAAATACCGGCAGCATGCCCAGGGCGATTTGAACGGCGGTGAAGTCGGACTGGATCAGGTAATAAAGCTGCCCGGCGATGAGCACGGCCGCCGACAGCAGAATCAGTGGCAGCGCCGTCCCCACGTTGGCGGGGCCGGCTGCACGGCAACGCGGCATGTGCGTTTGCGAGGAGCGCCACTTGCGCGTCCACCGACAGCAGATCTCGCGCAGCGATCGGCGTGGGTGGCGACTGGGCTTGAGGCGGAGGGCTGGTTTTTCGATGGCGTGCCACGAAGCGTAGGCCAGGGCCAGCGTGATGCCTGCCGCCAAGGCCAGAGTGGCGCCAAAGCCGAACTTCGGGTACAGAAAATGAATGACCGTCTGCTGCACAGGAAACGCCAACAGATAGGCACCGTACGACGGATCGCCCCAGCGGCCAAAACGCCTCAGTATCGGCGTTGATCGAGTGCCGGCCATCAACACCAGCAAGGGCGTGAGGACCAGTGTGGCGGTGTAGTGCCAGCCTGTCCACCACAGCAAGGCAGCCGCCGCGCCAAGGGCCGACAACCAGACCAGCGGCTGGCGTTGCCAGTGCGCGCGCAGCATGAACAGGGCCGAGCCGGCCAGAAAAAACGCGCTCAGCTCACGCCCATAGCGTACCTGACCAGTCAGATCGGCACTGCCCTTGGCGATGAACCACACCATGTAGGCCGCGACACAACCCAGCCAGATGCTTCGTCGGCGCAACAAGCCGAGCAGCCCGGCCGCGGCCAGCACAACATAGCAGCGCACTTCCAGGGGGATGGTCCACAGCGAGCCGTTGACGCCGGATGCATAGGGGTTGTGCTCAAAAACGCCGGGCAGGACGTAGTGAATGCGCATCACCAGCGTGAGCAAATAGTTCAACGTCGCGCGGTGTCCCCAGTACTCGCCCAGTGGCAGAGAGGTGACCCAGGCGCCCAAGCCGTAGGCCGTGAGGACCACCACGACCGTCAAGGCCGGCCATAGGCGCAGAACGCGTCGCGCGCCGAAGCGAAGCACGTTGGGGTCGTTGAGCCAGCTGCCGGTCACCAGATAGCCGCTGACGATGAAGAACACGATCACCGCCATGCCACCCCAGGTGTGCAAGCCGAAGAATGCAGGCTCCTCCTGACCCGTCAGCGCGAAATGGTGGCTGAACAGCACCGCCAGCGCGGCCACGATCCGGATCGCGTCGAAGTTGTTGGGCTGATCGCGGGGCGTCGCGGCCATGGATCAACCTGCCTGCAACGCCAAGCCCGCATGCTCGCGCAGCGGATGAAAGTGAACCTTGGGAAATCGCTCCTGCGCCAGCCGCACGTCATACGGGCTGGTGCACAGATAGGTCAGCGTGTTGGCGGCGTCGTGGGCCATGCGCAGCGGGTAGGCGGTCTCGAACTCGCGCAGCTCGGCCGGGGTGTCGGCGGTGATCCAGCGCGCGCCGGTGTACTGGCAGCCCTCCAGGCGCACGTCGCAGTCGTACTCGGTCTTCAGGCGGTGCTGCACCACCTCGAATTGCAGCTGGCCGACTGCGCCCAGCAGCATGTTGCCGCCGGCATCCGGCTTGAAGACCTGGATGGCGCCTTCCTCGCCCAGCTCCATCAGGCCCTGCTGCAGCTGCTTGGAGCGCAGTGGGTTCTTCAGCACCACGGTCATGAACAGCTCGGGCGCGAAGAAGGGCAGGCCGGTGAACTGCAGCGCCGGGCCGTCGGTGATGCTGTCGCCCAGCTGCACGCCCCCGTGGATGGTGAAGCCGATGATGTCGCCGGCGTAGGCTTCATCGACCGCCTCGCGCCGCTGGCTCATGAAGGTGACGACGGAAGTCGGGCGCAATTCTTTGCCCGTGCGCTGCACCTTCATCTTCATGCCCGGGGTGTATTTGCCGCTGGCCACGCGCACGAAGGCGATGCGGTCGCGGTGGTTGGCGTCCATGTTCGCCTGCACCTTGAAGACCACGCCGGTAAAGCCCTTGTCCTCGGGGTGGATGGTGACCTGCTCGCGCTCGCGGTTCACTTCGCGCCAGGCGATGCGCGGGCCGGGCGGGGGCGACATGTCCACCACGGCGTTCAAGACTTCCATCACGCCGAAGTTGTTCACGCCCGAGCCGAAGAACACGGGGGTGAGCCGCGCCGCCAGGAACTCCTGGTGGTCCCAGGCGATGGACGCGCCCACGGCCAGCTCCATGCTCTCGATGGCGTCGTCATAGGCCTGGCCAAAGCGCGCGCGCAGCTTGTCCACTTCGGTGAGTGGGATGACCTCGAAGTCCTCCGGGCGCTTTTCGCTGCCGGGCTGGAACACCGTCATGCTCTGCGTGCGCAGGTCGATGATGCCGCCGAACGATTTGCCCTGGCCCACGGGCCAGGTCATGGGGCAGCAGGGCATGCCCAGCTCGCGCTCCACCTCGTCGAGGATGTCCAGCGGATCGCGCACCTCGCGGTCCATCTTGTTGACGAAGCTGATGATGGGCGTGTCCCGCTGGCGGCAGACCTCGATCAGACGGCGCGTCTGCGCCTCCACGCCGTTGGCTGCGTCGATCACCATCAGCGCCGAATCGACGGCGGTGAGCACGCGGTAGGTGTCCTCACTGAAGTCCTTGTGGCCGGGGGTGTCGAGCAGGTTGATGACATGCTCGCGGTAGCTCATCTGCATCACGCTGGACGCCACCGAAATGCCGCGCTGCTTTTCGATCTCCATCCAGTCGCTGGTGGCATGGCGGCTGGCCTTGCGGCCCTTGACGGCGCCGGCGATCTGGATCGCGCCCGAGAACAGCAGCAGCTTTTCCGTCAGCGTGGTTTTACCGGCGTCGGGGTGGGAAATGATGGCGAAGGTGCGGCGGCGCCGGGTTTCGGAGGCGAGGGACACAGAAAGCTCAGGAAAAGTCAGGTCAGGTGACGGGGCAGGTCGGACGATTGGTGCAGCACGCGCAGCACGTCAATGCGGTCGGGGTGTTCAACGTAGAAGACGGCGAAAGGAAAGTGAGACAGGGTCCAGAAGCGCATTCCCTTGACGCGCACCGCTCTGGCATGGCGCGGCGAGCCCGTGCCCGGATGATGGGCGATGTGAACCAAGGCGTTGTCGTATTCATCGAGAAAGCGCTCGGCCAGTGGGTATCCACCCTGCGTCCAGTAATGGTCGAAGGCTCTATCAATGTCAGTTTCCGCAGCGGCGCGCGGTTGGACGGGCTTCACCTGGGGTGGGACTCGGCAGCGCGGGCGGCGGCGATGCGCGCGTTCAGCTCGGCGCGGTGCTCCTCCCAGGTGCGCGAGGAGGGGCCGGAATCAATGCCTTCCTGAATCAGCGCCACAAAGCGCTCCTCGGCCGCGCGCTCCTCGTCGCGCCGCACCAGCTCGCGCATGTATTCGCTGGTGCTGCTGTAGCCGCGCGCCTTGACGCGGGCGTCGACAAAGGCCTTCAGCTCGTCGGTCAGCGAGATGTTCATCGTGACAGTGCTCATCGGATGATTTTAAGGCTTGGCAAGCCTTGTCAACGGCGGGTGGCCGCTATAATTCGCGCCTTTCCGAGGAGCGTTGCAGCACCCCCCGCGCGCGGGGTGCGAGGCTCGGAATTCGATCCAGGCAACGACGCTCACCCACTGATCGCGTGTGGTGAGCTGTTCATCCCGTCAGTGGTTTTTCAAAAGCATTGCCTTTGGAGCAAACCATGAACGCACCCCTCAAACACCCCGTGGCGGCCGATTCCGCCATTGCCGACATCACCCTGGCCGACTGGGGCCGCAAGGAAATCGCCATCGCCGAGACCGAGATGCCCGGCCTGATGGCGATCCGCGCCGAATATGCCAAGCAGCAGCCGCTGAAGGGCGCGCGCATCACCGGCAGCCTGCACATGACGATCCAGACGGCGGTGCTGATCGAGACGCTGCAGGCGCTGGGCGCCCAGGTGCGCTGGGCCTCGTGCAACATCTTCTCCACCCAGGACCACGCGGCCGCCGCCATCGCCGCCAACGGCACGCCGGTATTCGCCATCAAGGGCGAGACGCTGGCCGACTACTGGGACTACACGCACCGCATCTTCGAATTCGGCCCGGCCGGGAGCAAGGCCGAGGGCCCGAACATGATCCTGGACGACGGCGGTGACGCCACGCTGCTGATGCACCTGGGCCGGCAGGCCGAGACCAACCCCGCCGTGCTGGCCGCGCCCAAGAGCGAGGAAGAGCGCGTGCTGTTCGCCGCCATCCAGGCCAGGCTGCGCCAGGACCCGAGCTGGTACAGCCGCAAGAGCGCCGAGATCATCGGCGTGACCGAGGAGACCACCACCGGCGTGCACCGCCTCAAGGAGATGAGCGCCGCCGGCACGCTGCTGTTTCGCGCCATCAACGTCAACGACTCGGTCACCAAGAGCAAGTTCGACAACCTGTACGGCTGCCGCGAGTCGCTGGTCGACGGCATCAAGCGCGCCACTGACGTCATGGTGGCCGGCAAGATCGCCGTGGTGTGCGGCTACGGCGACGTCGGCAAGGGCAGCGCGCAGGCGCTGCGCGCGCTCAGCGCCCAGGTGTGGGTGACCGAGATCGATCCGATCTGCGCGCTGCAGGCCGCCATGGAGGGCTACCGCGTGGTCACCATGGAAGAGGCGGCGCCGCTGGCCGACATCTTCGTCACCGCCACCGGCAACAAGGACGTCATCACCTACGCCCACATGGCGGCCATGAAGGACCAGGCCATCGTCTGCAACATCGGCCACTTCGACAACGAGATCGACGTCGCCAGCCTGGAAGCGCGCTGCCAGTGGGAAGAGATCAAGCCGCAGGTCGACCACGTGATCTTCGAGGGCGGCAGGCGCATCATCCTGCTGGCCAAGGGCCGGCTGGTGAACCTGGGCTGTGGCACCGGCCACCCCAGCTACGTGATGAGCTCCAGCTTCGCCAACCAGACCATCGCGCAGATCGAGCTGTTCACCCGCCCCGACGCCTACGCGGCCGGCCGCGTCTACGTGCTGCCCAAGCACCTGGACGAAAAAGTCGCGCGCCTGCAGCTGGCCAAGCTGAACGCGCGCCTGACCGAGCTGAGCGACGAGCAGGCGCGCTACATCGGCGTGGCCAAGGCCGGGCCGTACAAGCCGGACACCTATCGCTATTGATTGCGTAGCTGCTGGCGCTTGCTGGGCGGGCGCTGGAAGCTAATTTGATCCAGGACATCCGTGCGTGCCGACCAGCTGCTTGTCGAACGTGGCCTGGCCGCCAGTCGCAGCCAGGCCCAGCGCCTGATCGCGGCCGGCGCGCGCTGGCGGGCGCCCGATGGCTGGCGCGTGCTGACCAAGTCGGACGATCTGCCGCCGGGCGCCCAGCTTGAACTGCAGGACGCCGCCGAGGCCCGCTACGTCTCGCGCGGCGGGCTGAAGCTGGCGGGTGCGCTGGCCGCCACCGGGCTGCAAGTGGGTGCTCGCCGCTGTCTGGACGTGGGCCAGTCCACCGGCGGCTTCACCGACTGCCTGCTACAGCACGGCGCGGCGCGCGTGGTCGGCGTGGACGTGGGCCGCGGCCAGCTGCACCCGCGGCTGCGCGCCGATGCCCGCGTGCAGGCGCTGGAAGGCGTCAACGCCCGGTACCTGGATGCTTCTCTATTGATAGCTGCTGGCGCTGGACAGACGGGCGACAGAGGGCCATTCGATGCCGATTTCGACCTGATCGTCGGCGATCTGTCCTTCATCTCGCTCACCCTGGTGCTGCCGGCCCTGGCACCACTGCTGGCACCGGCGGGCGAGCTGCTGCTGCTGGTCAAGCCGCAGTTCGAGCTGCAAGCGGCCGACATCGGCAAGGGCGGCATCGTGCGCGACCCGGCGCTGTACCCGCGCGTCGAGCAGCGCCTGCGCGACGCGTGCGCCGCGCTCGGCCTGACGGTGCGCCACTGGCTGCCCAGCCCCATCGCCGGCGGCGACGGCAACCGCGAATTCTTCATCCATGCCGCCTGCGCGGCGGCGACACCCGATACCCCATGAGCGCCAAACTCAGTCTCGAATTCTTTCCCCCCAAGACGCCCGAAGGCGCCGACAAGCTGCGCGCCGTGCGCGGCCAGCTCTACGCGCTGAAACCCGAGTTCTGCTCGGTCACCTTCGGCGCCGGCGGCTCGACGCAGGAGGGCACGCTGGACACGGTGCGCGCCATCGTCGCCGAGGGCCGGCCCGGCGTGCCGCACCTGTCGTGCATCGGCCAGACGGCGGACAGCATCCGCCAGCGCCTGGCCAGCTACCGCGCCGCCGGCGTGCGGCAGCTGGTGGCGCTGCGTGGCGACCTGCCCAGCGGCTACGGCATGGGTGGCGAGTTCCGCCACGCCAGCGAGCTGGTGGCCTTCATCCGCGCCGAGACGGGCGAACATTTCCGCATCGCCGTGGCCGCCTATCCCGAATTCCACCCTCAGGCGCGTTCGCCCGAGGCCGACCTGGACGCCTTCGCCACCAAGGTGCGTGCCGGCGCCGATCTGGCCATCACGCAGTACTTCTTCAGTGCCGGCGCCTACTTCCGCTTCGTTGACGAGGCGCGCCGGCGCGGGGTGACCGTGCCCATCGTGCCCGGCATCATGCCGATCACCAACAGCACCCAGCTGCTGCGCTTTTCCGACAGTTGCGGTGCCGAGGTGCCGCGCTGGATCCGCCTGCGCCTGCAGGGCTTTGGCGACGATGCCGCGGCGATCAAGGATTTCGGTGCCGACGTGGTGGCCGCCCTGTGCCGCCGCCTGCACGAAGGCGGCGCCCCGGGCTTTCACTTCTACACCCTCAACCAGGCGGCCGGGGTGCTGGAAGTCTGCCGTCGGCTGGGCTGGGCGGGCGACGATATATAACCATTGGTTTAATGGTTGTCTGGTTTTGCGCCAATTACGATCTGAAACCCCCGGATCGGGGGCACCAGCCGTGCCGGGAACGCCGCGCAGACGGTAAAATCCGCCCCATGTTATGGGACACCTCTCCCGGCGCCCGCGTCAGCGGCACGCCGGTTTCGGGAAGTGCACACCGCCCGTCAGCCCGCCGATTCCTGTGGATCGGCGCCATGTGGCTGGCAGCCGGGCCCCTGGCGGCCCAGACGGTGAGCCTGAACGCTTCCACCCCCGCGCTCTCCGAGCCTTGCACCTCGGCCAAGGCCGTGCACGACATGCGCTGCCCCAACTACACCGGCTTCAAGCCGCGGGTGGGCGGACTGAGCGCGCGCGTGCCGCAAGGGCGCGATGTCGATGACGTGGCCGAGGGCCTGGCCCTGCCCCAGCGGCCTTCGCTCGGTCTGCGCGGCGGGCGCGATCTGGAGCGGGGCATGGCCTCGTGGTACGGCCCCGGCTTTCACGGGCGCCTGACGGCCAGCGGCGAGCGCTTCGACCAGAACGAGCTGACCGCCGCCCACAAGAGCCTGCCCTTCGGCACCCGCGTGCTGGTGCACAGCCCGCGCACCGGCAAGCAGGTGGTGGTGCGCATCAACGACCGCGGGCCCTTCGTCAAGGGCCGGGTGATCGACCTCAGCAAGGCCGCCGCGCGTGCGCTGGGCCTGCACGCCCTGGGCCACGATGCCGTGGTGCTGCGCGAGGTGAACGCGGACGCGGACGACAGCAACGGCTGAGCCTAGAAACGGCAGTTGAACGCGCCCGCCAGTGCCGTGATCGGCGTGCCAGGCAAGGGTGAGCGCCGCGGCTCCCAAGGCGCTTGCGCGCCCTGCAAGGGCGAGGACGCCGCAGGCTACTGCCTGCAAGAACGAGCAACGACGCCCGGCGCGGCGAGCGCGGTGCTGGTGGGTGCGTAGCGCGCTCACCTGTTCGGTGAACACCATCGAAGCCACAAACGCCAGCACCCGCGCGGCTTTGGCGATGATCGCAAGCGGTCAACTGCCGTTTCTTGGCTGAGTATCGAAACTGGCTCAGGCGCCCGTCCGTCGAGCACCAGAAGCTCCTGAATTAGGAGCAAACAACAAGGCGCCCGAGGGCGCCTTGTGGCCTGGGCGGGGCGCCGCGCTCAGCGTTCGTCGTAGCTGATCACCAGCCGCTCGCTGGTCGGGCGCGCCTGGCAGCTCAGCACGAAGCCCTGGGCGATTTCGGCGTCTTCGAGGGTGAAGTTCTTGTCCATGCTGACGCTGCCTTCCAGCACCTTGGCGCGGCAGGTGCAGCACACGCCGGCCTTGCAGGAGTAGGGCGCGTCCAGCCCGGCGCTGAGGGCCACGTCCAGCACATGCTGGTCGCGCCGCATGGCCAGCTCGTGCGGCTTGCCGTCGATCAGCACCGTCAGCGCCACCTGGCCGGCCGGGGCCTCGGGGTCGGGTTGGGCGATGGCGGCGCGGCGCGCCTCGGGGCTCAGCTCGTCCAGGCGCGGGGAGCTGAAGCGCTCGGTGTGGATGCGCTCGGCCGGCACGCCGGCGGCGCGCAGCGCGGCTTCGGTGGCTTCGATCATGGCTTCGGGACCGCAGATGAAGACCTCGTCCATGCTGGCCGCCGGCAGCAGGGTGCCGATCAGCTGCTGCACCTTGGCGGCGTCGATGCGGCCTTCCAGCAGTGGCACCTCCTGCGCCTGGCGCGACAGCACGTGGATCAGCGTCAGCCGGTTCTTGTACTTGTCCTTCAGGTCCTGCAGCGCCTCGTTGAACATCACGCTGCCCATGCGGCGGTTGCCGTAGACCAGGGTGAACTTGGCGCTGTCGCTGTCTTCCAGCGTGCTGGCGATGATCGACAGCACGGGCGTGATGCCCGAGCCGGCGGCAAAACCCACGCGGTGCAGGGCGCGCGGCTTGCGGATGGTGAAGCGGCCATCGGGCGGCATCACGGCCAGGCGGTCGCCGGGCCTGACCTGGGTGGCGGCCCAGTTGGAGAACAGCCCGCCTTCCATCGGGCGGATGCCGACGTCCAGCTCGCGCGCGCGGGCGTAGCGGCTGCGGGTAGAGCAGATCGAGTAGTTGCGGCGCACGTCCTGGCCGTCGATGGTGGCGCGCAGGGTCAGGAACTGGCCGGGCTGGAAGTCGAAATGCCCGTGCAGCTCGGGCGGCACGGCGAAGGTGATGGCCACGGCGCCGGCCGCTTCGGGGCTGACGCGGGCGACGGTGAGATCGTGAAAGCGGGGGGCGGACACGGGCGGTTCTCCTCAGATGCGCTTGAAATGATCGAACGGTTCCAGGCAGTCCAGGCAGCGGTACAGCGCCTTGCAGGCGGTGGAGCCGAAGTGCGAGGTTTCGGTGGTGCGACTCGAGCCGCACTGCGGGCAGGGCACGGCGTCATCCTCATCAAATTGGCCCGCAGCGCCCGGCTGGCCTGCGCCAGCAGCTCTTGATCTGGGAGCAAACTGGATCACCGATTCGCCGTCTCGGCGGCTGGCGCAACGCGGCGGCGCGATGCCGTAGGCGCGCAGCTTCTCGCGCGCGGCCTCGCTCATCCAGTCGGTGGTCCAGGCCGGCGCCAGCTGCGTGACCACGCGGCCGCGCACGCCGGCCTCGCGCAGGGTGGCGGCGATGTCGTCGGCGATCTGGTCCATGGCCGGGCAGCCGCTGTAGGTGGGGGTGATGACCACCTCGACCGCGCCGTCGGCGCCGCGCCGCAGCGCGCGCAGGATGCCCATCTCGCGCAGGGTGACGACGGGGATCTCGGGGTCGGTCAGCGTGTCGAGCAGCGTCCAGAGCGCCGATTGCTCATCATTTGATAGCTGCTCGCGCGCGCTGGACGGGCGCTGAACGTTGATTTGATTCATGAGCCGGACCGGGGCGGTGGCTCACCAGGTGGCGCCGGGGTGGGCGCGCGCCAGGCTTTGCATCTCGGCCAGCACGTAGCCCAGGTGCTCGGAGTGCAGGCCCTGCTTGCCCTGGCTGACGTAGCCCTGGACGGCGGCCGGGCGCGTGAGCGTGGCTTCGGCGATGGCCTCGTTGACCAGCGCGTCCCAGTCGGCCCGCAGCGCCGCCACGTCGACGCCGGTGGCGTTGTCGTGCGCCTGCGCTTCGTGCGCGCTGGCGGTCCAGAATTCGTCGGTGAAGGGCAGCAGCCAGTCCAGCGCGGCCTGCGCGCGGCGTTGCGACTCGGCCGTGCCGTCGCCCAGGCGCACCAGCCAGTCGCGCGCGTGGCGCAGGTGGTAGCGCGCTTCCTTCAGGCTCTTGGCGGCGATGGCGGCCAGCTGGCTGTCGGCCGATTGCCGCAGACGTTCCCACACCAGCACCATGAGCGCGCTATAGAGGAAGTTGCGCGCGATGGTGACGCTCCAGTCGCGATCGCCCACGCCGGCGGGCACCAGCGGCGGGCTGTGCGGCAGCTCCAGCAGCGTGTAGTTGCGAAAGTCCGGCACGTCGCGGAAGTAGGCCAGCGTGTCCTCGGTGATGGCGCCGGCTGGCCAGCTGGCGCCGCGTGGCGCGCGCACGTCGCCGGCCAGGCGCTCGGCGGCGTGCTGGTAGAGCAGGCGCGCCTGGCCGATCAGGTCCAGGCTGTTGTTGGCCATCGCCATGTCCTCTTCGAGGATGGGCGCGTGGCCGCACCATTCGGCGTTGCGCTGGCCCAGGATCAGGGCGTTGTCGGCCAGGTGCAGCAGGTAGGCCGCCGGGGCGGCCTGGTGGAGCGTGGGGCGTTGAGCGTTGAGCGTGGTCATGGCGGTCCTGGAGGTTCACGCTGAACGCTGGGCGCTCAACGCTGAACGGCAGTGCTTACATGTGTCCGACTTCGTCGGGGATTTCGTAGAAGGTGGGGTGGCGGTAGATCTTGTCGCTGGCCGGCTCGAACAGCTGGTCTTTTTCGCCCGGGTCGCTGGCGGCGATCAGGTGCGAGGGCACGACCCAGATCGACACGCCTTCCTGGCGCCGGGTGTAGACATCGCGCGCCATCTGCAGCGCGTGTGCGCTGTCGCTGGCGTGCAGGCTGCCGCAGTGCTTGTGCTCCAGGCCTTGCTTGGATCGAACAAAGACTTCCCACAGGGGCCAGTCCTTCAGTGCCGGTGCGTTGCTCATGGTTTCTCCTCGGGGATCAGGCGGCCTTGCGGGCACGTTGTTGTTGCTTGTCGGCGTGGGCCAGGGCGGCCTCGCGCACCCAGGCGCCGTCGTCGTGCGCCTTCACGCGCGTGGCCAGGCGCTCCTTGTTCATGGGGCCGTGGCCGCCCACGGTCTGCCAGAACTCGTCCCAGTCGATCGGCCCGTGGTCATGGTGGCCGCGTTGCTCGTTCCATTTCAGATCGGGGTCGGGCAGGCTCACGCCCAGCACCTGGGCCTGCGGCACGGTGGCGTCGATGAATTTCTGGCGCAGCTCGTCGTTGCTGATGCGCTTGATGCCCCAGCGCATGCCCTGCGCGCTGTGCGGGCTGTCGGCGTCGGGTGGGCCGAACATGGCCAGGCACTTCCACCACCAGCGGTTGACGGCGTCCTGCACCATGTCGCGCTGCGCCTGCGTGCCCTTCATCATCACCAGCAGTGCCTCGTAGCCCTGGCGCTGGTGGAAGCTCTCTTCCTTGCACACGCGCACCATGGCGCGCGCATACGGGCCATAGGAGCAACGGCACAGCGGAATCTGGTTCATGATGGCCGCGCCGTCGACCAGCCAGCCGATCACGCCCATGTCGGCCCAGTTCAAGGCCGGGTAGTTGAAGATGCTGCTGTACTTGGCGCGGCCCGAGTGCAGCGCCTCCAGCATCTCGTCGCGGCCGGTGCCCAGCGTCTCGGCGGCGCTGTACAGGTACAGGCCATGGCCGCCTTCGTCCTGCACCTTGGCGATCAGGATGGCCTTGCGCTTGAGGCTGGGCGCGCGGCTGATCCAATTGCCCTCGGGCAGCATGCCGACGATCTCGGAATGCGCGTGCTGGCTGATCTGGCGCACCAGCGTCTTGCGGTAGGCCTCGGGCATCCAGTCGCGCGGCTCGATGCGGCCGTCGGCGTCGATGCGGGCGTCGAACTGCGCCTGCAGCGCCGCCTCGCGCTCGCTGGCGGGGCGTGAGGCCGCCGTCGGGCGGGCGGTCTTGCCCTCGTCGTCGGGGACGGAAAAGGATTGGGTGTACACGTCGGGTCTCCTGGATGGCCGGCAACACCATACCCGCGTGGCCGCAGCCTGCCGGGCCACGCGGGTATTGGAGGACGTGAGTATAGAGAGTTAACCGACCGAACGGTTGGTTAACTGGGGGCGCGCGCCGAGGGTTTTCCCGGTGCGGCTGTCGGGCGGGCTCCGGCGCCCGGGTGGCGCCCGCTCAGGGCCTGGCGACCAAGGCCTGATTGAGGGTGTTCCACAGGGGTTTGGTGTAGGGCACCATGTCCTGCTTGAAATACCACCAGAAGTGACCGCCGGCCCATTTGGCCACTGGCGGCTTGAGCGCGTAGTAGCGCTGCAGGTAGGCGGCCTTGTCGGCGGCCTTGCTGGTGCCCACCTCGCCAAAGCCCAGGCGCGAGTTGGGGAACATGGTCTCCAGGCGCTTGAACACCGTGTTCCAGTCCGGCTTGAGGTTGTTGCAGTCTTCCTCGTAGTAGCTCACCAGCACGTAGTCCAGGCCCTGCTTCATGCGCTCGGGGATGTTGGCCTGCGCCCAGGTGAACATCTCGTTGCTGCGCTTGGACCAGCAGTCCTGGTTGTAGTACAGCGTCAGCGCCGTGGTGCGGCCCTGGCCCTTGGCGATGTCGTAGGCGCCGCTCATCTTGGCCACCACATCGGCGTTGTTGCCCAGCCACTCGCCGTTGATCTCGTTGGCGATCTCCCAGATGTCCACCACATCGCCCAGGGCGGCCAGGTACTCGCGGGTGCGATCCAGGTAACCCTGCACGTTGACGGTGGTCAGGTACTGCGAATCCAGGATCTCGCCCATCACGTAGCTGACCTTGTTGATCGCCACGGCGGCCTTGCGGTAGTCGCTGGCCGGCTGGTACTCGTCGAACACGATGCGCGTGGTGGCCGTGCGCGACAGCCGCGACAGCGATTCGGTGATGGCGCTCAGGTTGTCCACATCGTCGACCGTGACGCCGTGCAGCGGCATGGGCAGCACGCGCCCGGCGGCAGCCGGCGGGGTGGGCGCCGGTGCAGGGCTCGGAGCCGGTGCAGGGCTCGGAGCAGGAGAGGGCGAGGGCGCAGGCGCAGGCGCAGGAGAGGGCGCAGGAGCGGGCGTGGGCGTGGGGCTGGGTGCCACCGGTGGAGGCTCGCCGGGCGTTCCGGTCAACCCGGATTCGCCGCCGCAGGCCGCCGTCAATCCGGCTGTCGCCGCGATCAGCAGCGCCAGCGAGAGGCGGGTGGCTGGGTTTGGCACGGCGGCGACGGGCTGGGAAGCAGTGCCATTTGCCAGTGGAGCCGGGCAGGAGCGCGCCGTGCGCGCGTCAATGGGGGACATGCATCCAGTCTAGGGCGTGTCATCAAATCATCCAAAT
>Ga0208938_1000093_pt1 | contig 93150 bp, 75 predicted proteins | sample AD_UKC125_MetaG_FD_184434 | JGI IMG/M metagenome (GOLD analysis project Ga0208938, IMG submission 184434) | Active sludge microbial communities of municipal wastewater-treating anaerobic digesters from USA - AD_UKC125_MetaG (SPAdes) (version 2) | ecosystem: Engineered > Bioreactor > Anaerobic >... | reverse complement strand
GCGTCGAATCAAGACGTCACTGGCGGTAAAACCAAGTTACCCATTCGAGAGTGTCGTCAAGTGCTTTGGCGCAGGGCGTCGACGATTGGCAAACGCGAGGCACGACGCGCGGGAATAACGCTCGCTAGATTGGTGGCGACAAAACCAATGGCACCAGCAGAAAGTATATCCAGCGGCACCAGCCGGATCAGCGCGGTGTAGCCGACATTGGCGTTTGGCGGCGGCGGCATCGAGATGCCGATGGCTGAGATCAGCCAAGCGGCCAGGCAGCCAAGCAACATGCCGACGAGGGCGCCCGCCAGGCCGATGAGCACGTTTTCGGCGAGGATCATGCGGAATACACGTATTGGTCGGTCGCCGATTGCCAGCATGGTGCCGAATTCGCGGGTGCGTTCGAAGATGGTCATGTTGACGCTGTTGATCACGCTGAGCAGAACCATCAATAAAATAATAAAGCGCAGCACGCCAAATTGGCGCTGATAAAGCTGGACGGTTTTGTCGTAGAAATCGGAAAGCTGCCGCCATGAAACGATTTCGTAGCCTTGTGGCGCCAGCTGCTGTCCTAGCGCGGCCTGTACGCGGGCGGTGTCTTCGGTTTTGTCGAGCACCACTACCAAGAGGTGCGCGGCGGCGGTATCCATGAGATTGCGGGCGGCGGCGAGGGGGATGCGCACCGCGCGCGCGTCGAATTCCTTGGAGAAGCTTTGAAAGACGCCGATGACTTCAAAGTCGAGGGTGTTTACCGCGCCTTGCGAGAGACTGATCACCAGGTTCGCGCGGTCGCCGGCCTTCAGACCGAGGGTTTTGGCAACGCCTTCACCGAGGACGATGCCGTCGAGGTCGCCGTCGGCCAGCGGTCGGCCTTCGATATAGGTCAGGTAACTGCCGAGCGCCGCTTCCGCGGACGGTTCGACGCCTTCGCCGATGATGCCGAGGTCACGACGACCGTTGTTGATCATGCCGGCGAAGCCGAGCCGGGCCAGCACCATCTGCGTTCCTGGCTGGGCGCGCACCTGCTCTTTCAAGCGATCCGAGTTTTCGATCAGGTAGTTTTCCGGCGCCCGCGTACGGCCTTCGCGATAACCTTCGCGCGCGATCTGAAGATGGCCGGTCTGAGAATGTATCAGCGCTTCACCGAGCTGGACGTAAATGTCTTGAATGAAACCGCCGGCCAGAATCAGCCCGGCGACGCCCATGCCGATGGCGACCAGGGTCGCCGCCGAGCGTAGGCGTTGACGCAAGACATTGCGCAAAGCGAAGGACCAGGTGTCGGGGAGTGGCAATTTCATTGGTTGTGCCTGAGTGCGTCGACGATGTTCATCCGGCTCGCTTTCCAGGCCGGGAGAATACTGGCCAGCAGGGTGGTGATCAGCGCCAGGACAAAGGCGTCGGCCGCCAGCCCCGGGCTGACGAGGATTTTGCCGATGTAACCTCGTTCCATGCCGGGCGGTGGCGGCATGGGAATGCCGATCGCCGATACCGCTTGCGCCGCGAGGTAGCCCAGAACGACACCAAGCACGCCACCAAGCAGGCCAACCAGCGCGCCTTCGGTGATGAACATGCTCATCACCACACGGCCGCGCAGGCCGATGGCCAGACTGGTGCCGATTTCGGTGGTGCGTTCGAGGACACACATGGTCTGGGTGTTGGAAATGGTGAGAACGATCAGCAAACCGATGATGAATTTGACCACGTTCACCTGTTTGGAAAACAGGACGACGGTCTTGTTGTAAAAATCGGCGAGTTCGGTCCACGGCACGACCTGGAATTTCCGGCTGTCCAGAACGCCTTGCAAGTGCGTGGTGGCCGCCGCGGTTTTCGGCGTCTGGTCGAGCAGCACCACCCAGGAAGTGGCGCCATTCACTTTCATCAGTTTTCTGGTGATCGACAGCGGCAGCCGTAGCGCCCGGTCATCGTAATCCTTATACATGGTTGCGAAGGTGCCGGCGACCTTGACTTCGACCGCGCCGGCGCTGCCGTTCGCCGCCGTCGCCAGCAGAACGACGACATCGCCAGGCTGCAGGCGCATGCTGCGCGCCAAGCCTTCGCCGAGGACGACAGCGGCTTCGTCGGCGGAGGCCAGATCGCGGCCGCTGATGATGGCGACACTGCTGCTAAGCTGTTTTTCGCGTTCCGGGTCCACGCCGTCGCCGATGAAGGCGATGGTGGCGTCGCCATGGCTGAGCAGGCCGCTGAACGCCAAACGTGGCGCCAGACTAGCGAAGCCGGTTGTTTTTTCAACCAATTGCTGCTCCGGCGATTGGCCAGGCAGTAGAAAAGCGTAGGGGTCGGCGATGCCGCTTTCGAAATAGCCGGGCCTCACAATCTGGAGGTGGCCAAGTTGCGAGTGGATTGTTGCTTCGCGTATCTGCTCGAAAATGTAGTCGATGAAGCCGCCGGCCATGACGAAAGCGGCGATGCCGAAGGCGACGGTGGCCACGGCAACGGCCGTTCTTCGCGTGTTGCGCTGGAGATTGAGAATCGCCAGACGCAAGTACAGGATGGCGCTAGCGATGGGCACGTGGTTTTCTTTGCTTATAATGACCAAGGAACGGTGGTTTGGGTTTTCCTCTTAAATCGTTGAAATAATTCTCGGTATTGATCTTGACCGAGGTGGCGGCGGAGACGGTATCGGTGGGCTGGGTTTGGGCGGGCCGGATTGTCAAGCGCTGCTCCTTGCAACAAAATGAACCCTAATGTGGGTTCCAAGCTAATGATATTAATTATAGAGGGTTGATCGTGCAGGCTTTCGATTATGACCAGGCTTTTTCGCGAAATCTCGGTTGGGTTACCGATGCAGAACAGGCGCGGTTGCGCGGCGCGCGGGTGGCCATTGCCGGGCTTGGCGGTGTCGGCGGCTTGCATCTCGTCACCCTGGCGCGTCTCGGTGTCGGCAAATTCCACATCGCCGATCTCGACGTTTTCGAAGCCGCCAATTTCAACCGGCAAGTCGGGGCCAGTCTGTCGACCTCCGGGCGGCAAAAGGTCGAGGTGCTTGCCGAGATGGCGCGGGACATCAACCCGGAAGCGGAATTGACGCTTTTTCCGCAGGGCGTGAACGAGGAAAATCTGGAGGCTTTTTTCAAGGCGGTGGATCTTTACGTCGATGGCCTGGATTTTTTTGCCTTCGCTGCCCGCGAACTGGTCTTCCGGTATTGCGCAAGGCATGGCATCCCGGCGATCACCGTCGCGCCGCTTGGAATGGGTGGCGCGCTGCTGAATTTCATGCCGGGCCGGATGACTTTCGAGGATTATTTCCAGGTCGAGGGCCGGCAGGAACTGGACAAGGCGGTGCGTTTTCTGGTTGGTCTGGCGCCGGCCTTGCTGCATCGTCATTATCTGGCCGACAAGACGCGTGTCGATCTGAGCGCGCGCAAAGGGCCGTCGACGCCGATGGCCTGCATGATCTGCGCCGGCGTGGCCGGCACGGAGGCGTTGAAGATTCTCCTCAAGCGCGGCAAGGTGCTGGCGGCACCGCATGGCATCCAGTTCGATGCCTACCGCAACAAGCTCGCGCATACTTGGCGACCGGGCGGCAATCGCCACCCGTTCAACCGTATCGCCATCGCCATTGCCCGCCATCAGTTGGGCTTGCGCTGAAATGGGACGCGTGGCCGATGACGATATCCGTCGCATCCTCGAGAGCGCGATCCAAGCGCCCTCGGCCGACAACCACCACCGAATTCGCTTCGCGGTCGACGACGATCGCATCCGGGTATTCGCCGCCGAGGATCTGGTGTTGCGACCGGAGGGCTACCAACGCTTGTTGGCGTTGTTGTCGCTCGGCGCGGTGGTGGAAAATCTGCGCATTGCCGCGAGCCGATTCGGCGTGGCGGTGGACACACGCCTGTTGCCGGAACCCGAGCGCCCCGATCTGTTGCTGAATTGCCGCCTGCAAGACGGCGGTGCGGTCGTCGATGCGCTTTGGCAACGCATTCCGGAACGCCACACCTGTCGGACGCTGCGCTTTCACGGCCCGTCGATGAGCGAGGCACAGCGCGCCGAACTCGCCACCGCCGTTGACCGCTATTCCCCTTGCAGACTGATTTGGTTGGACCGACCCGACCAACGCCCGCGCGTGTTGCGCCTGATGCGCCTGGCCGAAACCGAACGCTTTCGCAATCCGCTGTTACATGCGGAACTGTTCTCGGCGGTCCGCTTCGATGTCGGCTGGCACGGCAATTGCGCCGAAGGCCTGCCGCCCGGCAGTTTGGCGGTGGAGCCGCCTTTGCGTCCGTTCTTCGCGCTGCTGCGCCACTGGCCGGTCGCCAAGGCGGCCAACCGCTTGGGAATGCATCGGTTGCTTGGCGTTCGTTCGTGTGACCTGCCGTGCCGGCTGGCGCCGCACCTTGGTGTGCTGACGGTGGAAAAACCGGACCCTCGGTCGCTACTCGATGCCGGCAGCGCGTTCCAGCGGCTGTGGCTGACGGCTACCGCGCACGGCCGCGTCTTGCAACCCTTGCCGGCTTCCGCTCTTTACGCCGCCGCTGGCGCCCAGGGCGAGGGGATTCCGGACATTTTGCAGCAGACACTGGTAGACGGTTGGCGCGAACTGGTCGGAACCGATACGCCAGTGATGGTGTTCCGAATGGGGTTTGCCGCGCCGTCGCCGATTGTCACCGGGCGTCAGCCACTGGCGCATTACCTGCGGTCCTCCTGAGCCGAGCGGCACGCCCCAAAATATTCCGCCTCGCCGTGTGGTCGGGCAGAAAAAACCGCCCGAGGGCGGTTTTTTGTCGCGGTACGACGCCAATGGTCTCGTGTGGTGCTCAAAACTGGAAATCGTCCTCGAAAAACTCCAGTTCGCCACGGCTGCCGGCGCCTTTGTCCTGCTCGCCCTTGCGTAGCTCCACGCGCCGGATTTTTCCGGAAATGGTTTTCGGCAATTCGCCGAATTGGAGGCGGCGGATGCGCTTGTACGGCGACAGATGGCTGCGCAGGAAGACGAAGATATCGCGGGCCAGTTCCGGACCCGGTTCATAGCCGGTGCGCAGGGTGAGGAAAGCTTTCGGCACGGCCAGGCGCAGCGGGTCGGGGCTCGGCACCACGGCGGCTTCGGCGACCGCTTCATGTTCGATCAGCACGCTTTCCAGTTCGAACGGGCTGATGCGGTAGTCCGAGGCCTTGAACACATCGTCGGCGCGGCCGACGTAGGTGATATAGCCGTCGGCGTCGATCGACGCGGTGTCACCGGTGTGATAGAAGCCGTCGCGCATCACCTCGTCGGTTTTCTCGGGGTCGTCGGCATAGGAAATCATCAGGCCGATGGGCCGCGGCGACAGTTCCAGACAGATTTCGCCTTCGTCGGCCACGTTGCCGTCGCTATCGACCAGCCGGACCTGGAAACCGGGCATCGGCCGGCCCATCGAGCCGAACTTGACGGCCTGGCCCGGCGAATTGCCGACTTGCGCCGTGGTTTCGGTCTGCCCGAAACCGTCGCGCAGGGTGATTCCCCAGGCGTTCTTGACCTGATCGATGACTTCCGGGTTCAGTGGTTCACCGGCGCCGATCAGCTCGCGGACCTTGACCGGGTATTTGCTCAGGTCTTCCTGGATCAGCATCCGCCAGACGGTCGGTGGCGCGCAGAGGGTGGTCACCGAGCAGCGGACCAGCGTTTCCAGTATCGCCGCGGCGGTGAACCGCGAGTAGTTATAGATGAAGATTGTCGCGCCAGCGTTCCACGGCGCGAAAAAGCAGCTCCAGGCGTGCTTGGCCCAGCCGGGGGAGCTGATGTTCCAGTGCACATCGCCCGGTTGCAGGCCCAGCCAGTACATCGTCGACAGATGGCCGACCGGATAGCTTTGCTGGCTGTGCAGCACCAGTTTCGGTTTCGAGGTGGTGCCGGAGGTGAAATACAGCAACTGCGGATCGGTGACCTTGGTGACGCCATCGGGCTGGAACTGTTCGGGTTCCAGGTAGGCTTTCTCGAGCGGCAGCCAGCCCTCGACCTCGCCGCCGACGGTAATCCGCGAATAATCGCCGGGCAGTTCGCTGAATTTTTCGGCGTGGACATGGCCGATGATCACGTGACGGACCTGGCCGCGGTCGAGGCGGTCGCGCAAATCGTCGGGGGCGAGCAGGGTGGTGGCCGGCGTCAGCACGGCGCCGAGTTTGATCGACGCCAGCATGGTGTCCCAGAGCGACACTTCGTTGCCGAGCATCATCAAGATGCGGTCGCCACGCTTGACGCCGACGCCGCGCAGCCAGTTGGCGACCTGGTTGGAGCGTTTCGACATTTGCGCATAGGACATTTTCTGCTCGGAGCCGTCCTCGTTGACCACCCACAGCGCCGGGCGGTCGTTATCGGTGGCGATTACATCAAAATAGTCGAGTGCCCAGTTGAATTCGGTAAGTTGCGGCCACTTGAAATCGCGGTAAGCCGTTTGATAGTCGGTGCGATGCGCTAGCAGAAAATCGCGCGCCTGCACGAAAGCCGAATAAGACATGTTTGCTCTCCTTTTAATTGATGGAACAGCCGGATAACCGATTGCGCGGGGTGTTCTGGCACATTTGCCGGTCTCGCAAGCGGTATTTCTCCTCATTGATTTTCTTTGGCTCCGGCCCACGGCGTTCGTGACCGCTTCGACACGACATGCCGCGAGTTCGCCTCTCCACCGTGGCCGATGCGGACTCAGCACAGCGAAACGTGATTGTAAGGGACTTATTGATTCGAGGAATAAGTCTCTTTTTGTCACTTTCACGCCTGCGGTCTTTCATGCATGCACCGCCTTGACGATTGTTCACCAGGCGCGGAGGTGTGGTGCGTGTACTTTCCAATATCAGCGAAATCTGGTCAGATCCGCTGTGATTTGTCGTTTTGTCCAGGCCGCGCGACCGTTTCGCGCCGCAAACCCTCTTACGGAGTCGTCATGGAAACCAACGCCGCCATCGAAACTGCAAAACATGTACTCGTCGTGTTCGGGGCGGTGCTTGCCTTCGGCATGTTGTCCGCCTTGATCGCCAGGAAGCTGAAAATGCCGGATGTGGCGGTACTGCTGATCGTTGGCATTTGTGTCGGCCCGGCAATGGCCGGTTTCGTCGACATCAAGGCCGATTCGGCGTTGAACCAAGTGATACTGATCTTCGGTTCGTGTTACATCCTGTTCGACGGTGGCGCCTCCTTGCGCCTGAAGGTGCTCAAGGAGGTGTGGATCACCATTTTGGTCATTTCGACGCTCGGCGTCCTGATCACGGCCGCGATCACCGGTCTGACGGCGTATTACTTTCTCAATCTGCCGATGATCGTCGCCCTGTTGCTCGGCGCCAGTCTCGCCTCGACAGACCCGGCGACGCTGGTGCCGATCTTCAAGCAGGTGCCGATCAAGGATCGGGTCGCGCAGACCGTGATGAGCGAATCGGCGTTCAACGACGCCATGGGCGCCATCGTGACGTTCACCGTCCTGGCCGTGGCGATGGGGTCCGGCAGCTTCTCGCCGGCGCATTCGGTCTACGATTTGCTCAAACAGGCCAGTCTCGGCATCGTCGTCGGCGGCGCGCTCGGTTATGCCGCCGCTTTTGCCATCGGGCACGCGAAATATGACTTTCTCGTCGAATACGCGCCCCTGGTGACCTTGATGGCGGTGATCGGCGCCTACATGCAGGCCGACAGTCTTGGCGCCAGCGGTTTCATGGCGGTTTTCGTTTTCGGCATCATCATCGGCAACCAGGACGCTTTCGGCTTCGAAATGGGCGACGAGGAACAACATCGTCTGGAGGAATTCATCGTCACCACCGCCCTGATCATGCGCATGTTCATCTTCATTCTGCTCGGCGCACAGGTCGATTTCGCGCTGATGGACAAATATCTCGTTGGTGGCGCGGCCGTGGTCGCCGTGCTGATGCTGGTGGCGCGGCCGATCACCGTTTTCGTGTGCGCGGGTGTCGATCGGCGGGCGAGGTGGAGTGTCAAGGAATTGCTTTTCATGTGCTGGACCCGCGAAACCGGGGTCATTCCGGCCGCGCTCGCCGGCCTGTTATTGGGCATGAAGGCGCCGGGGGCCGAAATGATCGCCTCGGTCACTTTCATCGCCGTTCTGATGACCATTCTCGTCCAGGCGCCGACCACGGCCTGGCTGGCGGGGCGTCTGGGGCTGTTGATCGAGCGCTGACATCGTCCAGACTGTTACTGACGGGGTGTCCGGAGCTTACTTGTACTTTCGGCGATACACCTGCTCGACCATGCGCGCGCCGGTTTTCCACAGTGGTGAATCCAGTGGTGCCGGCTGCCAGCGGGTGAGTTGCGGATCGAGGTCCTGAAATCCGGCCACGTTAAAACAGTCGCGGTTCATATCCAGGAACGCGCAAAGGTTTTGAAAACGCTTGACGACTTGATCGTCGGCGCGGTCCTTGGCCAGGTTGAGCAATTCGAAATTGTGGGAAACGATGACGAAGGAACTGCGGCCGGCCTCCAGCGCTTGCCATAACAAGCCCTCCATTTCCTTGTAGGAGCAGGCGGTCAACTGAACGTGCCGCAGCGAACCCGTGCCATCGCTGAACACGGTGACGGGATATTCGAAAATCCCTTCGTACTTGATCGGTTCCACGACCGCCACGCCCGGCATGACGCCGCTATCGAGGCCAAAGGTGCTGGCGTTGTAGCTGCTGTCGAACGGAATGCCGTTGGCGGCCAGCGCGCCCAGCGTGTCCTTGTTGAAGGCAAAGCTGCCAGCACGAAAGGTGTTGATTTCCTCGGCGCCCGCCTGATGGAGCAGGTTGGCCGCCGTGCCGATCAACCTGGTCTGCTCGGCCATCGAGAAATGCCGCAGATAACGCTGTTTGCCGTGGCGGCGTTTCAGTAGGGGCATTCTGGCTTCGTCTATCCATTCGGGGTGCAAATGGAGCTGAATTTCCTGATCGCTTTCCTGAATCAAGCCCACGATTTCCGCCAAGGGGCTTTTGCCGAAACGCGCCGCGAAAAGCGGTTCGACAAAAAAAACACCTGTCAGACCATATTCGTTCAGTACATCGAGAGTGTAAGGCAAGCCATGATTGCCGGTGGGCGTCGGGCCGTAGATGTACTTCCGGAAAGCGCTGGGGAATTTTTTGTCGATATCTTGCCAGCCATCGCACCAGATTTCGACATCCACCGTGAAAAAGACGTCAAGCATCGGTGGAATCCAGCGTATTCCATGTCCAGGCGATTTTCGTCGGTAAATTCGCGCTCAAATGAGCGATGTCGGCGGGTGGGGAAGGCATTGAAGTCGCGAGGCGTGAAGAGGAATTCCGCATTGACAGAGCGTGAGAGACAGGTATCGTAATAAATTAGGTGGGGTCGCTTTTCCGTGCGGCGGAAATAACGCGATTGATTTATTGGTCATATGTTTTCGCTTTTCATGACGCTCCGGAATGGTCGGTTGCGTGACGCCGCAATTGTCCTGAACAAGCGATGAGTGCCCGGCAGATCCACTGGCATGTGGACGGCCGCCGTTGCGAAACATTAGTGGGCGCCAGACGGTGTCTCGGCTGCGGCGAGTGTATCACAGCCGGAAACACAAGTATTTTCAGAGGTTAATTGGTTTTTAGGATCCGTGAGGAAGTTCATCGTGAACTGCGCGCGTGACCGAACCGTGCCCGCTTGACTTTTCGATCGTTGAGAATTTCAGTAGATCAGGCCGGTGTGGCGACGCCGTTTGTAAGGATGGCGTGCTTTCGCCGACTAGAAGGTGAGCAGCCGATTTCCGGTTTGTTCGCTTCATTCCACCCCAAGGAGAGAAAGATGAAAAAAACCACTAAAGTTAATCCTATTGTCATTGGTTCCGCTTTCGCCGCCGCCGCTCTTGCGCCGTTGGCCCAGGCATCCGACAACCCGTTCGTTGCCACCAGTCTGGCGACCGGCTACCAGTTGGCTCAAGCTGACGGCAAGCAGTCGGACGGCAAATGCGGCGAAGCCAAGTGCGGTGCGGAGAAAAAGTCGGTTGAGAAGAAAAAGGAGGGCAAGTGCGGCGAGGCCAAGTGCGGCGCCGACAAGAAAACCATCGAGAAGAAAAAAGAGGGCAAATGCGGTGAAGCCAAGTGCGGCGCCGATAAGAAGTAGTTGGTGAACACGCCACGCGGTGCGGGCATATTCCCGACCGCGTTGGTTTTAGCGGAGGATGGCAATGACTCAAGCATCGACGACGCGTCGGGCGCACGGCGCCGGTCTCGGTTTCCGCCGCGAGCTGCTTCCCGCGTTGCAGGCCGGCGTGCCCGACGCCATCGATTTCTTCGAACTGGCGCCGGAGAATTGGGCCGGCATGGGTGGCCGGTCGGGTAAGGAACTGCGCCGATTCACCGAACGCTACCCGTTCGTCTGTCACGGCCTGTCGCTATCGCTTGGCGGTATCGCGCCGCTCGACCGGACGTTGTTGCTACGGATCAAGACCTTCATGGGTGCGCACGGCATCGCGTTGTACACCGAACATTTGTCCTGGTGCGCCGACGACAGCCATCTTTACGATCTGCTGCCGCTACCGCTGACCGAGGAAGCGGTCCGGTGGACCGTGGATCGCATCCAGCAAGCGCAAGATCTGCTGGGCATGCGCATCGGTATCGAAAACGCGTCCTACTACGTGAATCCGCCGGGGGCGGAGATGAGCGAGGCCGAGTTCATCGGCGCCGTTGTCCGTGAGGCCGACTGTCTGCTGCACCTCGACGTGAATAATATCCATGTCAACAGCCGCAATTTCGCTTTCGACCCTTTCGCCTTCATGAACGCATTGCCGCTGGAGCGCACCTGTTACATCCACGTCGCCGGCCACTACGTCGAACCGGACGGCCTGCTGATCGACACCCATGGCGCCGCGGTCATCGATCCGGTGTGGTCGCTGCTGGAAGCCGCCTATCGACGTACCGGCGTGGTGCCGACCTGCCTGGAGCGCGACTTCAATATCCCCGACCTCGACGTTCTGACGGCCGAAGTGCGAACCATCGCCCGTCTGCAGGCGGCGGCGCGTCAGGCACGGTCGAAGGTCGCCTGATGGACGCGCCAAACCTGCACGCCTTTCAGCGTGCCTTTGCGCGGCATGTGCGCGACCCGCGACACGTTCCACGCCCGTCCGGCGTTCCCGCGCGGCGCATGGCGGTCTACAACGAATTGCTGTTCAACAATCTTTGCGGTTTCATCGACAATTGTTTTCCTGTGTGCCGCGCCACCTTGGGCGAACAACGCTGGAATCGATTGAAGCGCGCGTTTTTTCGCGACTGGCCGAGCCATACCCCGTGGTTCCGCGAGATTCCACAGGAATTCGTCCGCTATCTCGGCACCGCGTCGATCCGACAGCCCTTGCCGGACTGGCTGGCCGAGTTGGCGCATTACGAGTGGGTGGAACTGGCGGTCGATATCGCCGATCCGCCCGTCGCCGCGCATCGCGCCGAGGGCTGTCTGGCCAGCGGACGGCCGCTACTCAATCCGACCTTGATGAATCTGGCCTACCAGTGGCCGGTGCACCGGATCGGTCCCGACTACCGGCCGCGTAAAACGCGGACGAGGCAGCCCATCTGGCTGTTGGTTTACCGCGCCGCCGACGATACGGTCCGTTTCATCGCCGGCAATCCGGTGACCGCCCGGCTACTGACTCTGCTCGACGGCGAGAGTGACGAAGGCTTGAGCGGGCGCGCCGCTTGCCAGCGCATCGCCGAGGAATTGCGGCACCCGGCGCCGGAAACCTTGGTCGCGCACGGCCTGGCGATGCTTGAGGAACTGCGTCGGCAGGGCGTGATTCGTGGCATCCGGACCTAGCGCCACCCGACGCGGCTAGCGCCGGTGGTGACGATGCAGCGGCTCCGCGTGGTGAGTCTGCGCGGCGGCATGATGATGGTGGCGGGCTGGCGAATCGGCGGCCGGCGTCGGCCGGCCGACGCGTTGCGGCAGCAGCGAGCCGGCGAGCATGGCGATCACGCTGACGCCCAGGCCGATCAGTTGCGCCGGTACCAGCGGTTCGGCGACCAGCGCTTCGATCAACAGCCAGGAGCCGACGCCGCCGAAAATCGCCGCCAGCGCCCCTTGCGTGGTGGCGCGTTTCCACAAGGCGCCGAAGAACAGCGGCACGAAGGCGCCGGCCAAGGTGATCTTGTAGGCGCTTTCGACCATTTTGAAGATCGATGCCTCGGAATTCAGGGCGAAAACCAGCACGATGGCGGTGAAACCGACCAGCGTCAGGCGCATCACGCGCAGGAAGGCATGGTCGCCGATGCCGGGCAGGAAATTGCGGACAATGTTTTCGGAAAAGGCGATCGATGGCGCCAAGAGCGTCGCCGACGAGCAACTCATGATCGCCGAGAGCACCGCGCCGAAGAAGATCGCCTGTGCGAAAACCGGCGTGTGCGTCAGCACCAGTGTCGGCAGCACCAGTTGCGAATCGCTCTCGATCAGCGCGTTGAAGCGCGCCGGATCGATCAACGTCGCCGCATAGGCGATGAACATCGGCACGAAGGTAAAGCAGAAATAGAGCACGCCGCCGGCAACCGAGGCGACGATGGCGATACGCGCCGATTTCGCCGAGGTCACGCGCTGGAAAACGTCCTGCTGCGGAATCGAGCCGAGCATCATCGTTAGCCACGCACCGACGAAGGGCAGCCATTCGATGGCCCCGCCGCGAGGGAAGAAATCGAGTTTGCCCGCCGCCGCCGCCTGGCCGACGACGACTTCCAGACCGCCGCTCATTCCCGAAACCAGGTGGCCGATGTAGAGCATGCCGCCCATGATGACGCCGATTTGCACGAAATCGAGGATGGCTACCGACAACATGCCGCCAAACGTGGTGTAAGTAAGCACGATCAGCGCGCCGAGGCACATGCCGACGTCGGTCGGCACGGCGTTCTGGGTGACGACATTGAACACCAGTCCGAGCGCCTTGATCTGCGCCGACACCCAGCCGAGGTAGGAGGCGACGATGCAAAGCGTGGTCAGCACCTCGACGCTACGATTGAAGCGCAGGCGGAAAAAGTCGCCGAGCGTCAGGACGTTGAGCTTGTAAAGCGTGCTGCCGTAAAAAACGCCGGCGATGACCAGGCACAGGCTGGCGCCGAAAGGATCGGCGACGACTCCGCGCAGACCGTCCTTGACGAAGGTGGCCGAAACGCCGAACACCGCCTCGGCGCCGAACCAGGTGGCGAACACCGTGGCGGCGACCACCGGCAACGGCAAGGAGCGCCCGGCGACGGCGAAATCCTTGGTGTTGTGCACGCGCGTCGCCGCGTAGAGACCGATGGCAATGGAAACGAACAGGTAGATGACCACGAACCAGATCAGCATGGCGGGACCTTGGGGACGAGTGCCGAATGATTGGCGAATGAGCGGGCGCGGCGTTGGCGGATTCGGTGTGACGGCCGCGCGTCGGCGACCGTCGAGGCGACGGAATTATGTCATGCGGGGCCGTGGCCGGTGAACCCCGTGTCGTTCCTGGCGAGTGGCGACATCGAGCGTGTCGCCCGGATCACCCGGCACAAGCTGGCCGTCGCCGCCTCGATCAGCGCGCCGCCGTCACGCATGCACGCTTCCAGCGGCATCGGCCGTGGGCAGATGCTGAGCACCGCGTCGATTCCCAGCGTCAGGACCTCGTCGGCGCCCTGGCCCACGCCTCCCGACAAACAGAATACCGGCACCCGGAAGCGCTTGGCGACTTGGGCCACGCCGACCGGCGCCTTGCCGAAAGCCGTCTGGAAATCGGTATGACCCTCGCCGGTGATCACGAAAGCGGCTTCCTGGACAAGTTCGGCGAAACCGACCGCTTCGAGAACAATCGCCACGCCCGGTCGCAGTTGTGCCGGGGTGAACCACATCAGACCGGCGCCAAGGCCGCCGGCGGCGCCGGCGCCGGCACTTTCGGCGACATCGCGACCGGTGGCCGCGACGGCGCATGCCGCGAAATGGGCGAGAGCGGCGTCCAACTCGGCGACCACGGCCGGCGAGGCGCCTTTCTGCGGCGCGAAAACGGTGGCCGCGCCGCGCGGACCGCACAACGGGTTGTCGACGTCGCAGGCGACGGTGATCTCGCTGGTCGACAGGCGGCGGTCGAGTCCGCCCAAATCGATGTGGCGCAGGCGCGCCAAGGCGGCGCCGCCTTCCGGCAACTCAACGCCGTCGGCGTCGGTGAAGCGGGCGCCTAGCGCGCGGGCCATGCCGACGCCGCCGTCGTTGGTGGCGCTGCCGCCGATGCCGACGAGGATTCTGCGTAGCCCGGCATCCAGCGCCGCGCGCAGCAACTCGCCGGTGCCGCGCGTGCCGGTCAGGCGCGGATCGCGCTGTTCGGTGGCGAGCAACGGCAGTCCGGAGGCAGCCGCCATTTCGATCACCGCCGTGCGTCCGTCGCCGAGAACGCCCCAGGTGGCGGTAACCGGCTGACCCAGCGGACCGCTGACCTCGGTGGTCCGCAAGCGGCCGCCGGTGGCGGCCACCAGCGCGGCCACCGTTCCCTCGCCGCCGTCGGCAATGGGAATCTCGCGCACCTCCGCCTCCGGAAATACCCGCCGCGCGCCGCGCGCCATCGCCCGTGCGACCTTGATGGCCGAGACGCTGCCCTTGTACGAATCCGGTGCGACGACGATACGGAACATGTTTTTTTCCTCGCAATGCCCGGTCGGACACTTTGCCGCAGGAGTATAGGCGGCGCGGTTTTCCACGGTCAATCGCCTGCGCCGGCATGAACTCGGCACGGGGCGCGCCCGCCGCGCGGCGGGTGCTGTCGCGAAGCGGTTTGTCGAGCATCGGCACACGGTTCGACGTTCAACTATCCTGAAACAGTGGCCTTGATCGGCGCGGTGATCGCCGAAGGCGCTCGTGACGGGCGGACGGTCACCGGTCAAGGCGTCACGGCGTCGCCTTGCTCGCGTGTGACGAGTTCCGAAGCGAGGCATCAGGAAACGTTTCCGGAAATTCCGGTGACAGCCACTTTCCCGGACGGCACCAGGCCGGTGACCGTTCATCCCCTGACGGTTTGAGGAGGGTCGAGAAGATGATTCCCGGTGAACCAACAGTTGCTCCAGGCGCGCTTGAACTCAGCGCCAACCGTCCAACACGGACCTTGATCGTGGCCAATCCCGGCGATCGACCGATTCAGGTGGGTTCGCACTACCACTTTGCCGAAACCACCACCGCGTTGATCTTCGATCGCACGGCGGCGCTCGGTTTCCGACTGGACATTCCGGGCGGCACGGCGATGCGTTTCGAACCCGGTCAGACGCGCAGCGTGCGGTTGGTGGCGCTCGGAGGCTGGCGCCGTGTCCATGTTGTCGATGGTCTGGCGGTCGGCACCTTGCAATGAGCAAGCACGCCCCGCGACGGTGAACGGTTCGGGGTGCTCTCAAGTGTTTGAAGTGTTTGAAGTGTTTGAAGTGTTTGATAAGTGCCCGATAAGCGCGACCGGCGGCGCTCGACACCATGCCGGGGAAGCCCCGTTCCATGCCCGTTGGATTGACGTTGCCATCAACAATGAGGTAAATAGCAATAAATCATAATACTGATCGTTAATGACAATGGGGGGCGTGATGGTGATGGTTGAAAAGTTTCACGCGGGGCGACACCCGGTAACTCCGGTCAGTCTTGTCGGTGTTTTCCTTGGTTTTTGTACCGCCGGCTCGCTTGCCCTAGCGCAAAGTGTACCCGACGCGGGTGCGCTCCTGCGCGAAACCCAGCGACAACCTACCCAGCCCGATGCCCCGCGTCCGGTGCGGCCCCCGGTCACCGCGCCGGTCGACGAAACCGCGCAACGGCAAGACCAGGCCCTGCGCTTCCAGGTCAACGCCATCGTCGTTCAGGGAGCCACCCTGATTTCCGACGACGATCTGCAAAACATCGTCAGAGGGTGGCTCAATCGCGACATCGGCATCGCCGATCTGCGCGCCGCTGCCCAGGCCATCACCGATGAATACCTGCGCCGTGGCTGGTACGCGCGCGCGCTGTTGCCTGCGCAAGCGATCGAGGATGGGCGAGTGCGTATCGACGTGCTCGAAGGGCGTTTGGGCGCGATCAAAGTGGACGACGGGGGACAAAAAACGCGCATGGACGCGGGTCTGGTCGTCGATACCCTGACCGCTCGCCAGAAACCCGGGGAGCCCTTGCAACTGTTGTCGCTTGAGCGTGCCATCGGTGTGCTGGGCGATACCCCCGGCGTGGCGGTCAAAACGGTGCTGGCCCCCGGTTTGGCCCATGGCGACACCGATGTCCTGGTCCAGATCAAGGACAAACCACTGCTGACGAGCAGTTTTTCATTGGATAACCACGGTACTCGCAGTACCGATGCCAAGCGCGCCAGCGCCAACATCAGTCTGGACAACCCCGGCGGGCGTGGCGATCAAGTCAATCTCGGCACCATCCTGAGCGAGGGCAGTCAATACCTGCGGCTGGCCTATGGCCGCGCCGTGGGTAATGACGGTCTGCGCGTCGGCGCCCAGGCTTCCGCGCTTCGCTACCATTTGCTCAACGAGTTCTCGGCCCTGGACGCACGCGGAACGGCCACCACCGTTGGCCTCACGGCAACCTATCCGATCGTTCGCTCGGAACGGCGCAATGTGATTGCCGGCGCCGCGCTGGACGCTCGCGACTATCGCAACGTCGCCAACGGTGCCGAGACCTCCCGCAAGGGCAGCACCGTTCTGACGACCAATCTGACTGGCGATTTATCCGGTCTGCTAGGCGAAGGCGGTTTTACCCTTTGGGCACTGAATCTCGGTTTGGGGCGGCTCGATCTATCGCGCAACGCCGTCAACCAGGCCGCGGATCGCGCGGGTCCCGACACTGAAGGCCGTTTCGCTAAATTGGGCTGGAATCTGGCGCACTTGCAGCCGCTCTCCGATAAAACCAGCCTCTGGGTGGCGGCCACGGGCCAATTCGCTTCCAAAAACCTCGATTCGTCGGAAAAATTCTCGCTCGGCGGGGCCAATGGCGTGCGCGCCTACCCCGCGCTCGAGGCCAACGGCGACGCCGGCTGGTTGACGAACCTGGAATTGCGACAACAGATCACTCCCGAACTGCAACTCTTCGGGTTTTACGATTACGGCCGAATCCGGCTCAATCAAAACCCCAACAGCAGCACGGCGCTCGCCAACGGACTCAACAGCTACGCGCTCAAAGGGCACGGGCTGGGTCTGAACTGGATCAAACCCGGCCAATACGTTCTGCGGATCGCGGTGGCGCGCCGGGATGGCAGCAACCCCGCCGCCGATTCCAGAACCGGCCACGACACCGACGGCAGCAAGCAGATTTACCGGTTGTGGGTGGGCGGAACCGTTTATTTTTGATTCAAAGGCGCTTTCGCCGTATCCCAAGACCCGACTTCAAGACAAAACCCCCCTTTTTCCACCCATGCCCGACGCCTTCACCTGAAAGGCAGCGCGTCCGGCGGCGACAGAAAGCACCTCCATGAACCGCATCTACCGTCTCGTATGGAACGACGTCACGCAAAGCCCTGTCGCCGTCGCCGAAACGGCCAAGGGCCGTGGCAAGCACGGCGGAAGGCGCGTCATGTCAAGCTGCCTTCTTTGCCTGTTTTTTGGTCTACCGCTTTTTGCCCGCGGCGCCACCACCAATGGCGCCCCCGCGCCAGTTCCCCCGACCACCGCCACACCCTCCACGATCAGCCCCACCACCCTCCCGACCAACGGGCAAGTCACCGCCGGGAAAGCCGGCATCGCCCCCCCCGTCCAAGGCGCCGACGGCTCCGTCACCCTCAACATCGACCAATCCAGCCCGCGCGCCACCATCAACTGGGGCACCTTCAACCTCGGCAACAACGCCACCGTCAACTTCAACCAACCCGGCGCCGGCGCCGCCACCCTCAACCGCGTACAAAGCGGCGAACCCAGCCAGATCTTCGGCAAAATCAACGCCCCCGGACAAGTCTTCCTCCTCAACGCCAGCGGCATCCTGTTTGGCACGACCGCCCAAATCAACGTCGGCGGCCTGACCGCCACCAGTTACCACCTCAGCGACGCCGACTTCATGGCCGGACGCCTCGCACTGGCGCGCATGGGCGCGGCGGGCAGCGTCATCAACCAAGGCCACATTGGCACCGCCATCGCCGGCTACGCCGCGCTACTCGCCCCCGAGGTGCGCAACGAAGGCATCATCCTCGCCCGCGGCGGCACCGTCGCACTCGCCTCGGGCGACGCCATCGCGCTGCAGTTCGAAGGCTCGCGCCTCATCGACCTCCAGATCACCCCATCGACCCTGGCCGGACTCGTCGCCAACCGGCACGCCATCCTCGCCCCCGACGGCCTCATCATCCTCGCCGCCAAGGCCGTCCCCGGCCTGGCGACCGGCGCCATCCAGAACAGCGGCGTCATCGACGCCAGCAGCGCCGTCGACAAAGGTGGCCGCATCGTCCTCGAAGCCAACGCCATCCAGCTCCAAAGCGGCAGCCAACTCCTGGCCAACGGCCCCATGGGCGGCGGCACCGTCCTCGTCGGCGGCGACTGGCAAGGCAGCAACGGCGGCAAGAGCCCCATGCTCCAGGCCACCACCGTCACCCTGGACGAGGGAGCCGTCATCCAGGCCAACGCCACCCAAAAGGGCGACGGCGGCAAGGTCGTGCTCTGGAGCGACGTACACAACGCCAGCGGCGGCACCGCCGCCCACGGCAGCATCCAGGCCATCGCCGGACCCGAGGGCGGCAACGGCGGACAGGTCGAGACCTCCGGCCACCGCGTCGACATCGACGGCCTTCACGTCAATGCCGGCGTGCCGCCGGGACAAACCCACCCAGGCAAAAGTGGCCAATGGCTGATCGACCCCTACGACTACACCATCAACGCCGCCGCCGCCACCGCCATCACCGGCAGCCTGAACAGTGGCACCAGCGTCACCGTGGACACCAGCGCCGACGTGGCCGGCACCGGATCGAACGGCGTCAACACCAGCGCAGGCAACATCACCGTCGCCAGCAACATCGTGACGGGGGCCATGAGCGCCGACGCCACGCTGACGCTCAAGGCGCACAACGACATCGTGGTGAATCCCAACGTCAGCATCGACGCCACGCAAGGCGGCAACACCAAGAAGCTGAACGTCGTCTTCAACAGCGACCAGGACGGCAGCGGCGGCGGCGCGATCGTGCTCAACACGGGTTCGGCCATCAAGAGCAACGGCGGCAACATCGCGCTGGGCGGGGGAACGGCGGGCGATGGTTCCGGAAATGCACAGGGTTATTCAGCCGCCAAGCATGGCTTAACCTTACATCCGGGCACCATCTTGAATGCCGCCGGCGGCAATATCGCGCTCAATGGTGCCGGCTATGCCGACGCGGTTTGCAGCAACAACTGCTGGGGCATTTTAACTATTGCCTCGAGTATTTCGACCACGGGCTCAGGTTCCATTATTGTAAATGGCGTGGGTGGCGGCAATGGCGGCACCACTTTCAACAGCGGTATGCAACTGACGAACGGCACCACGGTAACGTCGATCGATGGCGACATCAGCGTGACAGGAAAGGTGATCGAAACCGGGAGCGGTGCCGGCGCGATCGTGCTTGCCAATAACTCATCGCTTACCACCAGCGGCAGCGGCAATATCAACTTGACGCAGGTCGGCAACTTGGGTTTTGGCTTCTTAGCCTATGGCAGCACCAGCACGGTCAACTCTGACCATAATCTCATTTACACAGCAAAAAGCTTCGATCCTACCACCGCTCAATATACGTGGTCCGCGACGAACAACATCACTATCCAGCCCAATGCCGTGGGAGGGACTGTCGGCGTGGGCTCAATGGGGGGCACCCTGGCGGTTGGTGACCTGCTGTTGAACAAAATGAGTGCGCCCACTTTCAATTTTGGTTCTGCTACCTCTGGCTTGGTCGCCATTTCCACCGCACACGACTTTGGCAACAGCCAAGTCAATGTGCGCTCAGGGGCGGACATCAGTATTGGCAGCCTAACCAAGGCCAGCGGCACCGGTGCTGCCAATTACACCTTCAAGGCCAATGGCGACATTGTCCAGTCTGGCGCGGTTAAAGCCACCAGTGGTGTCATTAACGTCACGTTGAACAGCGATACCGACGAAATCGGTGGCGGGGCAATTGCGCTGGGTTCTGGGGCGGTGATCGAGAGCAACGGCGGCAACATCGCGTTGGGCGGCGGCACGGCGGGCGACGGCAGCGGCAATGCCGTGGGCAATGCCACCAATACCGTGGGCGTGAATCTGACCACGGCAACGGTCAACGCGGCGGGGGGGAATATCGCCATACGCGGTACCGGCTACGCGGGCAGTGGCAACTACAACAACGGGGTCAGGCAAAGCGGTGGAAGCATCAGCACCACCGGGGCGGGCACGATCACGGCATCAGGGACAGGGGGTGCGGGCACGGGAGCCAGCAATACCAACGTGGGAGTGATCGTGCAGGCTGGCGGGAGCATCACCGGGGGCAGCGCAGGAGCGACCTTGGTCACCGGAACAGGCGGCAGCAGCCAGGGCAACTCAAATATGGGTGTTCAAGTCACCGGCGCCAATTCAAAAATCACCAGCAGCGGCGGTGCGGTCAGTGTCACCGGCACGGGTGGGGGCACGGGCGCGTCCGGCTACAACTACGGTGTTGAGACGGATACCTCCGGGCAGATCACCTCGGGCGGCAACGGCAATGTCACGGTCACAGGCACGGGTGGTGAGTCCAGTGGGAGCAACATCTACGGTGTTTTTCTGTCAGGCGGTACCATTACATCCACCAGCGGTGCGGTCTCGGTCACGGGCACTGGCAAGGGCACCAGTGCCGGTTATGGAGTTAGGGTCAGCAGCGCGGGTGTGATCAGCGCAGGCGGCACGGCGACCGTGACCGTGCAAGGCACCGGCGGCAGCGGCACGGGCAACAGCAATTTCGGCATTTATGTGACCGGTGCCAATTCCAAAATCACCAGCAGCGGTGGTGAGGTCAGTGTCACCGGCACCGGCGGTGGAACGGGAGCTTCAACCACCAGTATTGGTGTTTATGTCTCGACCGCCGGACAAATCACCGCCGGTGGCGGCGGCAACGTGTCCGTGATGGGCACGGGTGGAAACGCGGGCGGCACGGGAGGCGGTAATCTGGGCGTCGACGTTGAAGGAGCGGGGCTGATTTCGGCGTTGGGCACGGGCTGGACGCACGTGCAAGGCACCGGTGGCGGCAGTTCGGGGACCGGCAATACTGGCGTACTCCTGATCGGTACGGGTTCCATGGTCGGTTCAGGCGGCGGCGATGTCAGCGTCAGTGGCACCGGCGGCGGTTCGGGAGCGAGTTCTGCGAATAATTATGGTGTGATGGTTTCCTCGACGGGGGGGGCCGGGATCACCTCTGGAGGGAATGGCAACGTCAACGTGAGCGGCATCGGTGGGACAGGCAGTGGCGATTTTCAACTGGGCGTTCGGGTCGAAGGCGGCAGCGTGTCGGCGGCCGGCACGGGGACGGTGACGGTGCACGGCACGGGCGGCGCCAACGGGGGCTACGGCAATTACGGCGTGTATGTCTCGGGTGGGAGCTCGACGATTACATCCAGTGGCGGGGCGGTCAGCGTCACCGGGCAGGGCAACGGTAGCGCGGGCAGCAAAAATGCCAACCACGGCATCTATGTGAACGGTGCCGGCGCCGCCATTACTTCGGGCGGCAATGCCGATGTGACCGTTACCGGCACCGGCGGCGGGGCGGGTGTTTCGGCGGGCAACATTGGTGTTTATGTCTCGACCGCCGGACAAATCACCGCCGGTGGCGGCGGCAACGTGTCCGTGATGGGCACGGGTGGGAACGCGGGCGGCACGGGAGGCAGTAATCTGGGCGTCGACGTTGAAGGAGCGGGGCTGATTTCGGCGTTGGGCACGGGCTGGACGCACGTGCAAGGCACCGGTGGCGGCAGTTCTGGAGCAAGCAATTCCGGTGTGCTTTTGACCGGTGCCGGTTCGACGGTCGGTTCAGGCGGTGGCGATGTCAGCGTCAGTGGTACCGGTGGCGGGGCGGGAGCCAGCGGATCTAATTTCGGCGTCGTCGTTGCCTCGGCGGGTGCTGGAATCACCTCCGGGGGTAATGGCAATGTTAGCGTGAGCGGCATCGGCGGCATCGGCAGTGGTGGCTATCAGGAGGGCGTTCAGATTGCTGGCGGCAGCGTGATCGCAGCCGGTATGGGCACGGTGACGGTGGAAGGCACGGGCGGTGCCAGCACGGGCACGTACAACTTCGGAGTGCATGCATTGTCAGCGGGTCAGATCAAATCGCTGGGCAGTGGCAGCGTCAACATCAAAGGGCACGGCGGCACCGGCTCTGGCAACTCCAACCATGGCGTGTACCTGTTCAGTAGCCAGGTCAGATCAACCGGAGGGGATCTGTTTGTCACCGGCTCGGGCGGTGGAACGGGAGTTTCGTCTTTCAACGTGGGTGTGAACCTTGGCATGGCTAGCACCATTGCCTCTGGCGGCGGGAATGTTTCAGTGATCGGATTGGGCGGAGACACGGGGGGATCCGGCTCAGGAAATTCCGGTGTGTTGATGACGGATGCCAGCGTGATCAGCGCGTCGGGAGCCGGCTCCGTCACGGTACAAGCTACCGGAGGCGGCTCGACCGGCGCGAACAACCATGGCGTACTTGTCAAAAACACCGGTTCCTCGATCAACGCCTCAGATGGCGGAGTCAGTGTCACCGGCACCGGCGGTGGAACGGGAGCTTCAACCACCAGTATTGGTGTTTATGTCTCGACCGCCGGACAAATCACCGCCGGTGGCGGCGGCAACGTGTCCGTGATGGGCACGGGTGGGAACGCGGGCGGCACGGGAGGCGGTAATCTGGGCGTCGACGTTGAAGGAGCGGGGCTGATTTCGGCGTTGGGCACGGGCTGGACGCACGTGCAAGGCACCGGTGGCGGCAGTTCGGGGACCGGCAATACTGGCGTACTCCTGATCGGTACGGGTTCCATGGTCGGTTCAGGCGGCGGCGATGTCAGCGTCAGTGGCACCGGCGGCGGTTCGGGAGCGAGTTCTGCGAATAATTATGGTGTGATGGTTTCCTCGACGGGGGGGGCCGGGATCACCTCTGGAGGGAATGGCAACGTCAACGTGAGCGGCATCGGTGGGACAGGCAGTGGCGATTTTCAACTGGGCGTTCGGGTCGAAGGCGGCAGCGTGTCGGCGGCCGGCACGGGGACGGTGACGGTGCACGGCACGGGCGGCGCCAACGGGGGCTACGGCAATTACGGCGTGTATGTCTCGGGTGGGAGCTCGACGATTACATCCAGTGGCGGGGCGGTCAGCGTCACCGGGCAGGGCAACGGTAGCGCGGGCAGCAAAAATGCCAACCACGGCATCTATGTGAACGGTGCCGGCGCCGCCATTACTTCGGGCGGCAATGCCGATGTGACCGTTACCGGCACCGGCGGCGGGGCGGGTGTTTCGGCGGGCAACATTGGTGTTTATGTCTCGACCGCCGGACAAATCACCGCCGGTGGCGGCGGCAACGTGTCCGTGATGGGCACGGGTGGGAACGCGGGCGGCACGGGAGGCAGTAATCTGGGCGTCGACGTTGAAGGAGCGGGGCTGATTTCGGCGTTGGGCACGGGCTGGACGCACGTGCAAGGCACCGGTGGCGGCAGTTCTGGAGCAAGCAATTCCGGTGTGCTTTTGACCGGTGCCGGTTCGACGGTCGGTTCAGGCGGTGGCGATGTCAGCGTCAGTGGTACCGGTGGCGGTTCAGGAACGAGTGCGTTTAATGCTGGCGTGTCTATTTCCTCAGCGGGTGCCGGGATTACATCCGGGGGAAATGGCAATGTTAGCGTGATTGGGACCGGTGGTTCTGGCAGCGGGGGGAGGCAGTATGGGGTTTGGCTTCAGTCCGCGGGCGGAATCACCGCTTCCGGCATGGGCACTGTTACCGTGGAAGGTACCGGCGGCGCCAGTTCGGGCGTTAACAATTTCGGCGTCAACGTCTCGGACGCTAATTCAAAAATCACTTCATCGGGCGGAGCCGTTAGCGTCACGGGCCGAGGTGGCGGTGGTATGGGCGCGGGTAATTTTGGTCTGGTGCTGGGAAACTCCGGCGCCATCAGTTCAGGCGGTAACGCCGACATCACCCTCACCACCGACAGCCACGTTGGCGACGGCAGCGAGAGCATCAACGCGGGCACGGGTACCGTGACGATCCGCAACCGCAGCGCCGGCACGCTCGTCAACCTGGGCGGTGCCGACGTGCTCAGCGGCAGCCCCTTGACCCTGGGCCTCTCCAGCGCCGAACTCAATCGCATCACCGCTGGCCAAGTGATCGTGGGTCGAAACGACGCCAGCGCCAGCGGCAACATCACCGTCTCGAGTGCGGTCTCGCCGACCGGTGCCGCCAATGTCACCCTCCTGACAGGTGGCGACATCGCCATCAATGCCGGGCTGGGCGCCACGACCCAGCTAACCTTGACCGCTGGCAACGGCTCATCGGTCAGCGGCAGCGGCAACATCACGGCGCCGAACCTGCTGCTCAACGGCCCCAACGTCAATTACACCCTCAATACCGCCGCGGGCAACAGCGTCGGGACGCTGGCCGCCGCCAACGCGGCCGGGCTGGCCTTTGCCAACGGTGGCGCCCTGACGATCGGCAGCGTCAATGGCGTCAACGGCATCAGCGCCAGCGGCCCCGTTTCCGTCGCCACGGCCGCCGGCAACCTGAGCCTGAGCCAGCCGGTCAACACGACCGACAACAGCGCCAGCGCGATCGCGCTGAACGCCGGCCAGAGCACCGCGGCCGGCACGTCGACCGGCGGCGACATCGTGGTCAGCGGCGCCGGCGCCGTCTCGACCGGCGCGGGCGGACGCGCCACGCTGATGACCGGCTCGGTGGCCGGCAGCACCGGCGTCGCCGCCCTCGCCGGTGGCAGCGGCAGCGGCCACTACCGCTACCACAGCGACGAAAGCACCACCCACTACACCAGCGCGCTGGGTGCTGGCACCTACGTCGTCTACCGCGAAGCGCCCACCCTTGCCGTCACCGTCAACAACGACAGCAAAACCTACGATGCCACCGCCTACAGCGGCGGCAACGGCTACACCGCCACCGGCATGCTCAACGGCGACAGCGCCGCCAGCGCCAGCCCCACCACCTACGGTGGCACTGCCCAAGGCGCCAAGAACGCGAACACCTACACCCTCACCGCCGGTGGCGACAGCCCCCTGGGCTACCTCATCAATGCCACCAACGGCACCCTCACCATCGACAAGGCCGACCTCGCCATCACCACCGGCAACGTCACCAAGACCTACGACGGCGGCACCGTCGCCGTCGGCTCCGCCGTCGCCACCGGCGGCACCAGCCTGAAAGGCAGCGACACCCTGAGCGGCGGCAGCTACGCCTACACCGACAAAAACGCCGGCACCGGCAACAAAACCGTCACCGTCACCGGCGTCACCGTCAACGACGGCAACGGCGGCAACTACAACGTCAGCTACCAGAACAACACCACCAGCACCATCGACAAGGCCGACCTGACCTTGAGCGGCACCCAGGTCTACAACGGAGGCACCGCCTTTGCGGGCAGCAACCTCACCGCCACGGGCGTAGGTGGCGAAAGCTTCGGCGTCACCGGCTCGGGGGCCAGCGGCAACCTCGCCAGCAAGAACGTCCAGACCAACCAGTCCTTGGCCAGCGTCACCGGCCTGAGCCTGGGCGCCAGCAGCAATGGCGGCCTTGCCAGCAACTACAACACCCTCGGCGCCACGGGCTCCAGCGTCAGCGTCACCCCTGCCAACCTGACCCTCACCACCAGTGACGTCACCAAAGTCTACGACGGCGGCACCGTCGCCGTCGGCTCCGCCGTCGCCACCGGCGGCACCAGCCTGAAAGGCAGCGACACCCTGAGCGGCGGCAGCTACGCCTACACCGACAAAAACGCCGGCACCGGCAACAAAACCGTCACCGTCACCGGCGTCACCGTCAACGACGGCAACAGCGGCGGCAACTACAACGTCACCTACGCCAGCAACACCACCAGCACCATCGACAAGGCCGACCTCCGTCTCACCGGCCGCAAGACCCACGATGGCAGCACCGCCATGCCCGGCGCCACGCTCACCGCCACCGGCGTCGCCGGCGAAACCTTCAGCGTGACGGGGGCCGGCGCCAGCGGCAATCTCGCCACGGCCAATCCACAGACCGATCAGCCCTTGCTGAACGTAAGCGGCCTGAGCCTTGGCGTCAGCCAAAACGGTGGACTCTCCAGCAACTACACCGCGCTGAGTCCTGTCGGCTCGTCCGTGACGGTCACGTCTCGATCGGCTACCGTGCCCGAATTCTTCACGCCGCCGCCCGCCCAAATTGCCCCTTTCCCTCCCGGTGCCCCCGCGTCCGGCGGAGCAACAGGCGTGGCCGGAAGCGTTGCCGGCTCGCCGGTGGCCATCGCGATCAACGACGGAAACGGCGGAAACGGCGGGGCGGGCGCCACCGACGCTCGCCGAGTGCCGGCCGGCAGCCCGGCCGTGCTTGGCCTCCGGCAGGCGGTGGACGACAATGCCTCCGCCGATAGTGGCTTTCAGAGTGTTCTAAGATTCGATCCGTTCAAGTTCCCGTCGGGCGCGTTGTTCGAAATGCGCCTGCCCGACGACACCTTCATGCACAGCGATCCCGCGCAATCGATCCGGCTCGTGGCGCGCCAGATCGATGGCCGACCGTTGCCAAGTTGGCTGCGCTTCGACCCCAAGACACAGGTTTTTTCCGGCCAACCGCCTCAAACGGCTGCGACGGTGCTGGAATTGATCGTCATCGCGCGCGATAGGCGAGGCCACGAGGCGTCCACGCGCGTGACACTGGTGTTCGGCGCGAGCGTTCACTAAATCCGGATGGATCATGGGCGGGAAGCAAGACGGATGTTGCAGGCGGCTTTGTCGTGCGGTGCCAGCGTCGTGTCGGACTGGAGGAGCACGCATGGCCGTGTCCTACCGAAGTCGCTTCGCTCGCTGACCGCGTCGTCGTCTTCAACGGACGTGTGATCCCACGTCGCGAACGTGGTGCAACAGCCCCGTGACCGAAAAATCGGAAAACAGGAACAACGGCGGGAGCCAAAAACAAAAAGAGGCTACCCGCCTAACGGATAACCTCTTGATGTCGCAGCTTGTCTTTTGGCTCCCCGACCTGGGCTCGAACCAGGGACCTACGGATTAACAGTCCGACGCTCTACCGACTGAGCTATCGAGGAACAACGCGAGGCGGGAGTCTAGACATTTGGACGGCGCTCGTCAACATCTATCCGGCGCGTCAGCGTGCAATGAATACTAACGATATGTTTTTTCGGCGAATCCATGTCGAACACCGGCGTGCGGCGGATCGCCGGGGCCAGCGTTTCGGCGGGCGCATCGTCTTTCACAGCCGCAGCGTGTCGGCGTAACCGGTCAATTCCAGATAGCCGCGACCCTCGAGACCGCCGGATAGTTTGACCAGCCCTTCCCAATAAACCACCGGGGCGGGGCGGCTGGTGACGAGTTCCTGATCGTCGATCACCGGGCGCGTGCGTACCGTCAGGTCGGCGAGGTGGATTTCGAGTTCCAGCGGGTAGCTGGCGCCACTGCGCGGTGAGGCCCAGCGGCGCAAGGGCGTGAAGCGGATCTCGGCGCTGTCGAAACGGCGTCGGCGACCGGTGGCGTCGCGCCAGGCCGCGTGCGCGTACAGCGTGGCGCCTTGCGCGTCGCGCAGGCGAAAGACCATCAGCGCGCCGCCATCGGTGAGGTTGATGCCAAGCCAGTCCCAACCGACCGCCCGGTCGCCGAGAATGGCGGTGGACCACTCGTGATCGAACCATGCCTGGCCGGCGACCGCCTGCCGGCGACCGTCGCGCAGCAGCAGGCCGTCGACCCGCAACCGCGGCCAACTGACGTAGTAGCTGGCGAGTTCCGGCGCGGCGCCCTTGCGCGAATAACCGTCGTCGCCTTGCAGCATCGGTGGTTGCGACGGCGTCAGCGTGAAATCGTAGGAGAATGACGCGCTTTGCATTCGCAGCCGCAATATTTCCCGAGGGCCGCGCATTTCGCGCCACAGCCGCCATGCGCCGATGGCCACGTCGCAGTCGGTGCTGGAAAAACTGGCGCCGAGATTGGCGCGCGCCACGCGCTCGGTGTGTCGCAGGCGGTCGCCCGGCAGGGTCAGGGCGGCGTGCGCGAAAAGGATTTGACGCGCGGCCAGCGGCGAGCGCAACGTTTCGGCAAAGCCCGTGCGGCGGCGGAAAAAAGTCAGTTGAAAGCCGATGTCGGCTTGCGGCGCGTCGAGTGCGCCGGTGACGTACCACCACTCGGTGCGGAAATCCGGGTGCGCGCCGTGATCGCGCGGGAAGCGGAGTCGGCGACCGGGTGTCACCGGCGGATAGGCGACGCTCTCCTCGGCGGCGAGCAGCGTCGGCAGCAGCAGCGGCGTGGCCAGGAAGTCGCGGCGGCGCATGGTCGCTACTGGCTGCCGGCCAGCACTTGCGCCAACGGCAGACGGGTGGCCTGGCGGGCGGCGGCGTGACTGGCGGCGATGGCGGCGGCGAGCGTCAGCGCGGCGGCGCCGAGAACGGTCGGCCAGGGGATGTGCAGCGGCATCCGCCAGTGAAACGCTTGCGGATTGACCACGTGCGTCAGCACGGCGCCGATGGCGACGCCGCAGGCCAGGCCGATCAGCAGGCCGATGATGGCGATCAGCGCGCCTTCGAGCGTCACCGCGCGGCCGAGCATGCGCCGGTTGAAGCCGAGCGCGCCCAGCGTCGCCAACTCGCGCGCGCGCAGCCAGACGCCGGCGGCCAGGGTCACCGCCAGTCCGAACAGGCCGATCAGCATCGCCGCCGCTTCCAGCGCGTAGGTCACGGCGAAGCTCTTGTCGAAGATCGCCAGGCTCAACTGACGGATTTCGGCGGTTTCCGCCACTTCCAGACCGTCGCGCCGAGCGTAGGGCGCCAGCCAGGTCTCGGCGGCGGCGTTTTGTCCTGGTCGCGGCCACAGCGCCAGATCGTTGGCCTGGAAGCGGCCACCGAGGCGCCGATAGTCGTCGGCGCCGATCGTCACGGCGCCAAACTGGCGGGAATAGTCGCGCCAGACGCCGCCGACGAAAACCTCGACGCTGCCGCCAAGCAAGGGCAGGCGCAGCGTCTGGCCGGGAGCGATGCCGTAGATTTCCCGCAAGGGTTCGCTGATCCAGACCACGGGCAGGGTCTCGTCCGGCGGTACCGACAGCGGGCCGGTGAACGGGAGCCGCGCCGCCGGGTCTAGCCGATCGAGTTCGCGCACGATCAGGGTGACGTTCGGTCGTCGCGGGTCCAGTGTCAGCGTGGCGTGCGCCATGCCCTCGACGCGGGCGAAAGGGGTGTCGGGGCGCGCCAGCGCGGCCAGCAAGTCCTCCGGCAGCGGCGTGGCCTTGCTGCGCAGGTAGAGCGGTGCCGGCAATACGTCGTCGAGCCAGCGGTCGACGGCGACGCGGAAGCTGCCGACCATGATCACCATGCTCGCCGTCAGCGCGAAGCTGACGATCAGTCCGCCGGCGGCGACCTGTGCCATCAGGGGCGCCTGGGCGACATTCTGCAACGCGATGCGTTGCGTGGCCGGCAGGGGCAGGCCGGCGCAGAGACCGAAAATCCACCGGGTCAGCCATGGCGCGGCGGCGATGCCGATGACCAGCAGCACCGCGATGGCCGCGTAGCCGGCCAGCGGCAGGCCGGACCACGCCGGCAGCCGGCTCAACCCGCCGGCGAGCAGCGCCAGGGCCAGCAGACGCAGCGCCGGCACCAGCGGGCGCGCCGGCCGCGCGCGCGGCGTCTGGGCGAAACCGGCGTGCAAGGCGTGCGCCAGCGCTTGCCGACGGTTCAGGTAAGCCGGGTAAACGGCGCCGGCCAGACTGGCCAGCGCGCCGAGGGCCAGAAAACCCAGCGCCGGCAAGGGCGCGGGCACGAGGGTCGTCGTGCCGGTCGAGAAAAAACCGCCGCCGAGATCGCCGCCGAGCAGCCGGGTGAACGCCAGCGCCAGGGCGTAGCCGAGCGCCAGACCGAGCAGCGCGCCGGGCACGCCGATGGCCAGTCCTTCGAGCAGGACTTGCAGCAGGCGTCGGCGTGGCGACAACCCCAGCACGCCGAGCAGGGCGAACTGTGTCGAGCGCTGCGCGACGGCGGTGAGTTGGGTGGCGAAAACCAGGAAAGCGCCAGTCAGCAAGGCGACCAGGGCCAGGACATTGAGGTTCACCCGGTAGGCAAGCGAAAGATTCGAGACGCGCGCGTTTTCGTCGTCGGCGGCGCGAAGCAGCAGACCGGGCGGCAGCCGGCGCGCCAGTTCGTCGCGCCACGCCGCGGGATCGGTGTCGGGGGTGAGCCGCACGCGTGCTTCGCCGACGGCATCGTCGGGTCCGAAATGCGCTTGCACCCAGGCGATATCGGCCACCAGCAGCCGTTCGTCGGGCCCCAGGGCCGGCAGGTCGCCGGCGAGGCGGGTGGTCCACTGCCGGTCGCCGCGTTGCAGCGTGACCGTATCGCCGATGGCGGCGTTCAATTGACGCAACACCGCCGGCGAGGCGAAAACGCCGCCGGCGAAGATCGGCGCGTCGGTCGCCGTCGCGTCTTGTCGCGGCATCAGCTTGGGCATCATCGTCGCGGCGCTGAACACGTCGAGGCCGATCAGCCGGAGCGGCGCCGGCGCGCCGGCAAGGCGCACCCGGGTGTCGATCACCGGCACGACCGACTGCACCGCCGGGTCGCGGGCGATGGCCTCGACGACGGTCAGCGGCACGCTGCCGGCGCTGTCGCGCCCGACGATCACCGCGTCGGGCTCGCCCTGCACGCTGTTCATCGCCCGTGAGAAATCGGCCAGGGCGGCGGCGTTGATCAGGTGGATGGCGTAGCCGAGCGCCACGCCGAGCGCGATGGCCAGCATCGATAACGAGGTCGCGACGCGGCGGGTGCGGAATTGCGCGCGGATCAGCCACCACGCCAGGGTGTTCATCGCAAGCCGTCCGGGGTCAGCGTCAGGATGCGGTGGCAGCGCCGCGCCACCTGTTGCGAATGGGTGACGATCAGCGCGCCGGCCTGTTGCTGGCGAACGTTGTCGAGCAGCCGCGTCAACACCTCGTCGGCGGTACGCGGGTCGAGGTTGCCGGTCGGCTCGTCGGCCAGGATCAGCGATGGACGATGCACCAGCGCCCTGGCGATGGCCACCCGTTGCAGTTCACCGCCGGACAGCGTCGTCGGCCAGCGGCCGGCGAAACCGCGCAGGCCGACGGCGTCGAGCAGCGCGTCGATGCGCGCCGGCTGCGCCTTGAGCGGCACGCCGCCGAGCAGCAGCGGCACGGCGATGTTCTGCGCCACGGTCAGCGTCGGCAAAATGTGAAAGGCCTGAAAGACGAAGCCGATCTGGCGCGCGCGCAAGGCGGCGCGGGCGGTTTCGTCGAGGCCGACGATGTCCACGGCCCGCGGACCGATGCGTATCGAACCGGCGTCGGCCGTTTCCAGGCCGGCGATGCAATTGAGCAGGGTGCTCTTGCCGACGCCCGATTCGCCGACCAGCGCTACCGTCTCGCCGGCCGCGACCGTCAATTCGAGGCCGCTGAACAGCGGTCGTCCGGCGTTGGCGTGCCGCTTGGCGAGGCCGGTGACGTTCAGCATCGCCTCGGGCGTCGGTGAGCCTGACTCGCCAGCGGCGGCGGGTTTGCCATGGTGTCTACTTGCCGGCCGGCGCCGCCGAACGCAGGGCCGCCAGCAATTTCTGGCCGGGGCGGCCGTTCACCGGCATCCCAAGTCGTTTTTGCTCGGCTTCGATGGCTTGCCGCGAGTTGCTGCCGATCATGCCGTCGATTTCGCCGATCGGGTAGCCTCGGGCGGCGAGCAGCGTCTGCACTTCGCGGCGCTCCTGCCGCGATAATCCAGGGTCGTCGGTCGGCCACGGCGTGACCAGCGCCTTGCCGCCTTGCAACCGGTCGGCGAGCAGGGCGATGGCCAGCGCATAGCTTTCGGCGGCGTTGTAGCCGTAGATCGCGTCGAAATTGGTGAACACCAGGAAAGCCGGGCCTTTCGGGCCGGCCGGCAGCAGCAGGCCGGCGGCGGCGTTCGAAGCGGCCAGCGCTTGCCCGTCGGCGCGCCGGACGCCGCGCGCCGCCCACTGCGACAGCGGCTGCTTGTTGCGGCGACCGGCGCCGCTGCTGTCGAAACCGGCCGGCAGCGATACCTCGTAACCCCAGGGCTCGCCCTTGCGCCAGCCGGCCTTGCGCAGGAAGTTGGCGGTCGAGGCCAGCGCGTCTGGAACGCTGTCCATCAGGTCGCGCTTGCCGTCGCCGTCGCCGTCGACGGCCAGACGCAGGAAGGTGGAGGGCATGAACTGCGTGTGGCCGAAGGCGCCGGCCCAGGAGCCGACCAGACGCTCGGGAGCGATATCGCCGGCATCGAGAATTTTCAGGGTGCTCAGGAACTCGCCGCGAAAATACGCCTGCCGTCGCCCGAAACACGACAGGGTGCCCAACGAAGTGAGCAAGGGCCGCTTACCGAAATTGCGTCCGTAGTTGCTCTCGACACCCCAGATGGCGATCACCGTCGCTGGGTCGACCTGGTAGCGGTCGGCGGCGGCGGCGAGGGACGCGGCCCATTTTTCCCGCAGGGCCTGGCCGTCGGCGACGCGTTCGTCATCCACCAGGCTGGCGAGGTAATCCCAGATTGGGGTGCGGAACTCCGGTTGGTAATCGAGAAATTCGATGACGCTCATGTCCGGCGTCAGGCCGCGCGTCAGGCGGTCGAATGCGGCGTTGGAGACGCCCTTCGCGGCCGCGTCGGCGCGCAAGGACGACAGGCAGGCGTCGAAATGCGCGTCGGCGGCGCCGCTCGGCGCGGCGGCGAACAGGCAAAAGGGTAGGCAAAGGGAAAGGGCGAGGCGGGCGATTTTCATTTCAGATCGGTCGGGAAGTGGGAGGAAGAGTGGTTCTTGCCGGCGATTGCACAAGCGCAACCACGGCAGCGGGGCGTATTCGCGGCGGTACGCGCGCGGGCACGCTCATTCGCCATCGCCGGTCGAGTCGTGCCGGTTCGAGTCGCGTGACGGCACGACGTTCAATCGATGGACGGTCGCCGTCGGCCGGGAATGGTCGTCGGTTTCGCGGATGACCTCGCCTTCGATCACGTCGTCGTTGGCGGCGGCGTTGGCGTCGTCGTTCCTCCCGGGCGGCCGGGGCATCCGGTCGGCCATCTGTTGTTGCAGGTGTCGGCGCAGGTGGCGGGATTGCCAATAAAAATAGGCGACGATCAGCGCGCCGGCGACCAGCAGCACGGCAAGCGCGACCAACGAAAACATCAAACCAATCGCCATCAAGGCGGCGCCGCCAACGACGGCCAGAATTTTGCCGAGCGGACCCGTCGCCGCGGTTTTTGGCGGCTTGCTGAAAAAGTCGGTGGATTTATTGGTGTTCATTGCCTTCCCGGGGGGGGTATTTCCTGTCGCGGTGCCGAAAAAATACATCATTTCGTTCGGCGGATGGCCGCATTGTAAGGCTCGTGACGGCGTGCGCGGACACGCGTGGCCCCGTGCGGCGGCGGGCGCGTTATTCGGCGTTGTCGACGCCGAAAACCTGCTTGCGGAGCAGGAACAGTTCGTCGCGCGCGGCGGCGGCTTTTTCGAATTCGAGATTCCTGGCGTGGTCGAGCATTTCCTTTTCCAGGCGCTTGATTTCGCGGGAAAGCTGCTTTTCGGTCATCGCCAGATAGCTGGCTTGTTGCTGCGCGGCCTTGCGTTCGCTCTGCCCGCTGTCAACGTGATGGACGCCGTCGATGATATCGGTAATGCGCTTGCTGACACCTTTTGGGGTGATGCCGTTGGCGTCGTTAAAGGCGATCTGTTTCTGCCGGCGGCGCTCGGTTTCGGCGATGGCGCGCCGCATCGAACCGGTGATCCGGTCGGCGTAGAGGATGGCGGTGCCGTTCAGATGGCGGGCGGCGCGGCCGATGGTCTGGATCAGCGAACGCTCCGAGCGCAGGAAGCCTTCCTTGTCGGCATCGAGAATCGCCACCAGCGAGACTTCGGGAATATCCAGACCTTCGCGCAGCAGGTTGATGCCCACCAGCACGTCGAAAGCGCCGAGACGCAGGTCGCGGATGATTTCGACACGCTCGACGGTGTCGATGTCCGAATGCAGGTAGCGCACCCGCACCGCGTTTTCGCCAAGGTAGTCGGTGAGATCTTCCGCCATGCCCTTGGTCAGGGTGGTCACCAGCACGCGTTCGCCACGGTCGACGCGCAAGCGAATCTCGGAAAGCAGGTCGTCCACCTGCGACGATGCCGGGCGGACGATCAGCGTCGGGTCGATCAATCCGGTCGGCCGCACCACCTGCTCGACGACTTGGCCTTGATGGGTCTCCTCGTACTCCGACGGCGTTGCCGAGACAAAGATCGTCTGTCGCAGCAGCGCCTCGAATTCCTCGAAGCGCAGCGGCCGGTTATCGAGCGCCGACGGCAGGCGGAAGCCGTAATTGACCAGATTTTCCTTGCGCGAGCGGTCGCCCTTGTACATGCCGCCAACCTGCGGCACGGCGACGTGCGATTCATCGATGAACATCAGCGCGTCGGTCGCCAGGTAGTCGATCAAGGTTGGCGGCGGCTGGCCGGGCTGCCGGCCGGACAGGTGCCGGGAGTAGTTTTCGATGCCCTTGCAGAAACCGAGCTGGTCGAGCATTTCGAGATCGAAGCGGGTGCGTTGCTCGATACGCTGCGCCTCGACCAGACGCCCTTCGGCGTTGAAGGCGGCGATGCGCGCGGTCATCTCCCGCTTGATCGCCTCGATGGCCCGCAACACCGTCGCCCGTGGCGTGACGTAATGCGACGAAGGAAAAACGGTGAAGCGCAGCAGTTTGCTTTGCAAATGGCCGGTCAGCGGGTCGAACAGTTGCAGGCTCTCGATTTCATCGTCGAACAACCCGATGCGCACCGCCTGTTCGGCGTGTTCGGCGGGAAAAACGTCGATGACGTCGCCGCGCACACGAAAAGTGCCGCGATGAAAATCGGTCTCGTTGCGCTCGTACTGCATTTCGACCAGACGCTTGATCACCTCGCGCTGGCCGAGGCGGTCGCCGACGCGCATGGTGAGGATCATCTGATGGTATTCGTCGCGGTCGCCGATGCCGTAAATGCACGACACGGTGGCGACGATCACGCAGTCGCGGCGTTCGAGCAGGCTCTTGGTGGCCGACAGGCGCATCTGCTCGATGTGCTCGTTGATCGCCGAGTCTTTCTCGATGAACAAATCGCGTGCCGGCACATAGGCTTCCGGCTGGTAGTAGTCGTAGTACGAGACGAAATACTCGACGGCGTTGTCGGGAAAAAATTCGCGAAACTCGGCGTAGAGCTGCGCCGCCAGGGTCTTGTTCGGCGCCAGCACCAGCGCCGGCCGGCCGGTGCGGGCGATGACGTTGGCCATGGTGTAGGTTTTGCCCGAACCAGTGACTCCGAGCAGGGTCTGAAAGGATAGCCCGTCGCGCAGACCACGCACCAATTTGTCGATCGCTTCCGGCTGGTCGCCGGCGGGCAAAAAAGGCTGATGGAGGCGAAACGGGCTGCCTTCGAAGGTCACGAAGGGCGGCGGGTTGGCGGAGTTCGCGTGAGCGGTCATGCTAGAATTCTACGTCGTTTCAACGCCGGTCGTCGTCGCGCGCGGCCATCGACCACTCTCTCGTCGACATAAACCGTTGTTTTCGTTGCCGCCGGGCGTGGGCCGGCGGCCGGTATCGAATGTATTTGCCCACTGACTCATTTAGGACTCACCCATGACCGCTTCCATCTTCGCTGCCGTGGAAATGGCTCCACGCGATCCAATCCTCGGACTGACCGAAAGCTTCAACGCCGATCCGCGTTCGACGAGAGTTAATCTCGGCGTTGGCGTGTATCTGGACGACAACGGCAAGGTGCCCTTGCTGGCGGCCGTCAAACAGGCCGAGAAGGCGCGACTGGAAGCCATGCCGCCGCGGGGTTATCAGCCGATCGAGGGGTTTGCCGGCTACAATCAGTCGGTGCAGAAACTGTTGTTCGGTGAGCGGTCTAGCGTGCTGGACGAAGGGCGGGCGGTCACTTTCGAGGCGCTCGGCGGCACTGGCGCGTTGAAGGTCGGCGCCGATTACCTGCGGCGTCTGTTGCCCGAGGCGACCGTTTTCCTCAGCGATCCGAGTTGGGAAAATCACCGCGCGCTGTTTGAATTCGCCGGCTTTCCGGTCAGCACCTATCCTTACTACGACCCCGCGACGCGCGGTGTCGATTTCGCGGCGATGAAAGCCCACTTGACTACCCTGCCAGCCGGCGCCATCGTCGTCCTGCACGCCTGCTGCCATAATCCGACCGGCGCCGACCTGGAAGCCGCGCAGTGGCGTCAGTTGATCGATGTCTTCGTCGAGCGTGGTCTGGTGGCGTTCATCGATATCGCCTACCAGGGTTTCGCCGACGGCATCGGCGAGGATTCGCTGGCCGTCGAGTTGTTCGCCGCCTCCGGTCTGCAGTTTCTGGTGGCCAGCTCGTTCTCGAAATCGTTCTCGCTTTATGGCGAGCGTGTCGGTGCGTTGACCGTGGTGACCGCCAGTCGCGATGAATCGGCACGGGTGTTGTCGCAAATCAAACGCGTGGTCAGGACCAATTATTCGAATCCGCCGACCCACGGCGGCGCGGTGGTGGCGGCGGTGCTGGCCAGCCCGGAATTGCGGCAGATGTGGGAGAGTGAACTCGCCGAGATGCGTCAGCGCATCCGCGCGATGCGCGTCGGTCTGGTGGAAAAGCTGCAAGGCAAGGGCGCGCGTCAGGATTTTTCCTTCGTCACCCGGCAGCGCGGCATGTTTTCCTATACCGGGTTGAGCGCCGCGCAGGTGGACCGGATGCGCGACGAGTTCGGCATCTACGCGGTGAGTACCGGCCGCATTTGCTTGGCGGCGCTCAACAACCGCAATGTCGATTACGTTGCCGAGGCCATCGCCGCCGTTCTGTAACGATTTGTTCGTCTGGTCGAACGAAACGGGAAACGCCGGCGTGAGCCGGCGTTTTCATTGGCGGTAGCGGCCGGGGGGCCGTCTAGTGGCCGATGGCTTGCACGCTTGGCGAGGACAGCGGACCGCTGATACCGATGTCTACCGGCCCGCTCGTGGTTCGCCCCATCGTCACCGACATCGCGCCTCGCAGTTGCTGGTTCCGGCTGATGTCCAGCTGGCCGGTGGCTTGCAACAGTCCGGCGGACAACGCCAGTTGCGTGAAGCGCGAGTTCGTCGGCGTGAAGTTGAAGACACCGGTCAGCTGGTCGAAACGGGTGCCGCCGCCGAGGACTCGCGGTGTCGCCGAGGCCCGGCGAATCGCCTCGGGAAGATCGATCACCGTCAGACTGCCGCGACTGAGCGTGAATCCGCCTTCGGCTCTCAGATCGGACAGCGACAGCGAGCCGTTCAGGGGATTGGCCGAGAATCGCAATTTGCCCTTGGCGTCGCCCTGAAACGGCCGCCCAATACCCACCGCTTCGCAAAATCTGCCGATATCGATGCGGTTGAACGAAATTTCACCCGTCGCTTTCGCCAGCGGCGCCTCGTTCAGCAGTGCATTGCCAGTGACCACGCCGTCGAAAATCCGGAATTCCATGTTTTCTATCGCCAGATTTTGTCTGTCAAGATGCCCTTTCAGGCTGATCGAGTCGAATAAATAGGGCGAATTTTCAGTGGCCCGCCAGGCGAGCGCATGAACTTGAAATGCCAAGCCGGCTGAATCCGGCGCGGCGTCGAAATGGAATTTGCGGTCCGGCGAGCTGAGCGACACCGCTTGCAGAAGCCCGGTCGGCGCTAGCGTGGCCTGTCCGCGCAGGTTGGGTAGGGAAAGACCACCGAAGGCGATTTCGGTCTGGTCGAAAGCGATTTCCTTTATCTCCAGTCGCTTGCTGCCTCGCGATTCCGATTCGAGAATGCTGGCCAGACTGGCGAGGGCCTCCGCCGAAACCGTCCAGCGACTGAGTTCGATCTCGCGAATCGCCACACGGTACGACAGCAGGCTGCCGATGGTCGGTTGCAGTCGAAGCTCGCCGATACGGATGTCGCTTCCACCGGCGTCCTTACCGAGTTGGACGTTAGTCAGCCGCAACGCCGGTTTCGGATAAAAAGCGACGCGCATGTTTTCAATTCGGGTGGAACGCCCGGTGACCTGTTCGATGGCGCGCTCCATGTTCGGCAGATAGCGCGTGTAGGGAAAAAACAGCACCAGCAACACCAGCAGGGCGCCGAGCAGCCCGATGCCCATGATGGCGATCTTCAGCCATCTTTTCCCCGGACCGTTGCCATCGTGCCGCTGTCGCGGCCCGGTGCGCGTGTCCGGCTGGCCGAAAATGTTCGTGGGTCCGCGGTTGACCCCGCCGACCCGTTCGGCTTCGTTTTTTGGAACAAAGACCGTGCTAAACGAATCGGGGTGATCGGCGTGCCGATCCCGGATGACGCGTCGTTGCGACGCCGTCGCCCGCGGTCTTGAAAAACTTGAAAGATCGTCGTTAGCCATTCCCGGAAAGGGGACAATCGGTGGCGGAGTGGCTTTCATTGGCGCGGGCGGGTTGCTTCCGTCGGTGCCATAGGTTGAAAACGCCGATACTTCCCTGGGAGGGGTGTCACGGCGAGCCAGTCTCTTCAACGGCCACACGGAATTGTTGTCGATGCGGGGCTCGATGAAGCCTTCCCGCTCGAGCTGGGCAAGCGCGACGCGTGTCCGCTGCGGATCGCCGGTCTTGGCGCACAATTCGGCGACGGTGGCATTTCCATCCACCAGGATCAACACCATGCGCAGGTTTCTCTGCGCGATCTGTGTCCTATTCAGGATGGCGTCTTCACCGATGGCGCTCTTAGCGTAAACCAGGTTTTTGTCAATCTCTTCAGGATTCATGTTTTCAATATGGCGACGTGAAGATCAAAGCATGACCGACAAAGCCTTGGCTATTGTGCGCCTTGTTTCGTCGATGGAAAAGGCGGGCGGGGTTGCCGGTTTCCGAGAGGGCATGATCTCTCTATTTCCATTATGGATCAGTGATTTTTGGCACTTGTGGCCGCAATGACGCGGTCGACGGGTGTTCCGCCAGCCGTCTTTCATGGACGGTCCCGAGTCGTTGCGTTAACAGACTTCAGTGCTGAAGTCAATCGATAGGACATGCTTATGCGTGATGCGGTTCTCAGGCGGTGCCGCCGGCACGGCATGACGCACCCAGCCCGGTGGCTTGTTGACGGCGCGATGACCGCGAGAGGTGAAAGGGGGCGACTGACCTCGGTGCGATCTTTCGCGTATCGCAACGCGTTTACGGTTCGAGCACCACGCGGTTTCGCCCTTCGGCCTTGGCGCGATAGACCGCGCGGTCGGCACACGCGATCATTTCGGTGAGCGAGTTGCCGAGAACGGTGGTCAGGCCGATGCTGACCGTCATCCGGATGGTTGCGCCTTCGAAAGACAAGGGGGTGGTCGCGATGTCCTCGCGCAATTTGTCGAAGCGATGCCAGGCGTCTTCCGGCCGGTCCGCCGTGACGACACAGACGAATTCTTCACCGCCATACCGGGCGATGATGTCGGTGTGTTGAAAGGTGCGTCGAAGCAGCGTGGCGATATGTTTGAGCGCTTCGTCGCCGGCACTGTGACCGAAGCTGTCGTTGATCCGCTTGAAATAATCGGCGTCGACCATCGCCAGCGCCAGTACGCCGGGTCTGGCGGAGGCTTCGGCATGCAGCAGGTTGGCGACCTGAAAAAGGTAGCGGCGGTTGTACAGGCGCGTGAGGTAGTCGAGATTGATCAGATCGCGCAGTTGCCGGACGAAATGCACCATATTGGTGTTTTGAACCAAGCGGCAATACAGTTCCTCGGCCTGGAAGTCTTTGTTCAGGAAATCGTTGGCGCCGGCCTTGAGCATGGTTGCCGAGAGTTCCTTTTCATGCGCTTGCGAGAGGGCGATGATCGCCAGTTCCTCGCGGCGGTAACGTCGCCGGATACCGCGTACCAGCCCCAGACCGTCCATTTCCGGCATGTGGTAGTCGGTCAGCACCAGCGCGGTGTCCGGGTGCTGTTCGAGCAGCGTCAACGCCTCGCGACCGTTGGTGGCAAGGAGAATAGGGTAGCGGTATTGGGCGAGCATGCCGGCGAGGTGCTGTCGGAAAGTGATGGAATCATCGACGATCATCACCTTCATCGTCTGGTTCTGCCGTAATTGCTCGACCAGATACGCCACGTCCTTGATGGCGTTCTTGCCATTCTTGAACATGTAGTCGATGACACGGGTTTCGAGCACCGCGCGGCGGATCTCTGGGTTCATCGAGGCGGTGAGGACGATGACCGGCACGCCGTGGCTGCGTACCAGATCGACAATCTCGCCTCGGCTGGCGTCGGCCAGGGTCAGGTCAAGAATGGCGCAGAACAGGGAATGGTGTTGCCCGTCGAGCAGCGCGCGGGTTTCCGCCAAGGTGCTGGTTTCGAGAACCGTGACTTTTTCCAGCCGGACGAGGTGCTTGCGCAATTCGGAACGAATAGTCAGGCTGTCATCGACGATCAGTACGTTGATCGCCTCCTTTTCCTCGCAGGCGGAGGTGTAGTGACGGCGAGGGTCGTGGTCGATCGGCGCATCGTAAAGCATAAGCCTCTGCTCTAAAAACAATTAATGTGCGATTCCGGCATGACCGGGCAGGGGTGGCCCGGTTGATTTCATTATGGTTCGCCGGTGGGTCGATACGAGGGTTTTCGGAATTTTTCTTTTTAAGCCGGATTGTGGAATTGGTTGGTCGTGGGTGGCGGTCGAAGCGGTTCCCGCGCGGATCGAGGGTGGCAAGGCGCCGCCGAACGCCCAGCGCCGATGTGGACCCGCGGAATCCATATTTAGCCAGCCGGCGGCGCCAGGCTGTCGACCAGCGCCGCGGCAAAACCCGACAACCCACCGCGCTTGCGCACGCAGACCTGTAAGTCGCGCCGCGCCCAGCTTTCGCGCAGTTCGACGATGGTTGGCGGTTCGTGCAGGCCGCCGTTGGGTACGGCGCTGCGCGGTACCAGTCCGATGCCGACGCCGGCGCCGACCATGCGGCAGACCGCTTCGAAACTCCTGACCTGAATCCGGACGTTGATGTGTCCGCCGAGTGCGGCGGCGGCGTTCATGGTGAAGGTGTGAATCGCCGAGCCGGCGTGCAGCATGACGAAAGGCTGGTCGAGCACCTCGGCCAAGCGCACGCCGGCGCGAACCGCCAAGGGATGCGCGGCCGGCGTGATCAGGACCAGGCGGTCGGCGCGATAGGGAATCATTTCCACCTCGGCGCCCTCGACGCGTTCCGCGACCACGCCGACGTCCACCTCGCCTCGCGCCACGGCAACAACGATTTCCGGGCTGGTGTGCTCGGCCAGGGTGACGCTGACTTGCGGATGCGCGCGCAGAAAACGGGCCAGATCGTCCGGCAGAAAACTGTGGGTGGCGTGGGTGTTGGCCCAGAGGGTGACGTGGCCGCGCACGCCGGCGGCGAAAGGCGCCAGATCGGCGTGCATTTGTTCGAGTTGGGCGAAAACGTTTCGGGCGTGGCGCAGCAGGACCTCGCCGGCACGCGTTGGAACGACGCCGCGCGCCTGCCGTTCCAGCAAGCGGGTGCCGATGTGGTCCTCGAGCAGGCGTAGGCGATGGCTGGCGGAGGAGGGCGCCAGATGTGTCCGCTCGGCGCCGCGGGTCAGGTTTCGTTCCTCGGCGACAGCGATATACAGGCGGAGGTCGGTCAGGTCGTAATTCATTGCTTTCGTCCAGAACGAACGGTTATTTGCCAATATACCAATTGTTGCGCGGTTTTTTGCGCTTCATCATTCGGTATTGACCAATTTAGGAAACAGCCATGCCATGGAACGATTGGAGTGAGGAGCGTTTGGGCATCGCCTTGGCGGTGCTGGCCGCGTTGGGGTTTTCGTTCAAGGCGATTTTCGTCAAGCTCGCGTACGCGGCGGCGGCGGCGGTGGATGCGGTAACACTGTTGTCGCTACGGATGGTGTTTTCGCTACCGGCCTTCCTGTGGATCGGTTTTGCCGCCAGCCGCTCGGCGCCTCCCTTGCGTGGGCGCGATTGGACGATGCTGGCGGTTCTTGGCCTGCTCGGCTACTACGGCGCCAGCATCCTCGATTTCCTCGGTCTCCAGTACATTTCCGCCGGCCTGGAGCGCTTGATTCTGTTCACGTATCCGACCTTGACGGTACTGATTGGCGTGTTGTTCATGGGCAAGACGCTGTCGCGGCGGGAAATCGGCGCCTTGCTGCTTTCTTATGCCGGGATCGCCCTGGCCTTCGCACACGACCTGCGCGTGTCCGGCGACACCGACAAGGTGTTGCTTGGCGTGGCTCTGGTCTTTGGCTCTTCGCTCTCCTATGCCTTGTATCTGGCGGGCAGCGGACCGGCAATCCAGCGGCTGGGCGCGGCACGCTTCACGGCGCTGGCGATGCTGGTATCCACGGCGGCGACACAGGCGCATTTCTTTGCGACACAGCCGCTTGCGGCCTTGATTCAACCGCTGCCGATCTACGTCCTCGGTGCGGCAATGGCGATTTTCTCAACAGTGCTGCCGGTATTCATGCAATCGGCGGCCATTCGTCGCATCGGTTCGGCGAAAGCGGTGCTGATCGGCACGCTGGGGCCGGTGTTGACCATATTCTTTGGCTGGTGGCTGCTCGGCGAAGCGATGTCGCTGGCGCAGTTGGCTGGCGTGATTCTGGTGCTGGCGGGTGTTTTACTGGTCAGTCGGCCGTAATCAACGCAACGCCGAGGCGGATTTTTTGCGAAAAAAAACCGGCAAGTAGCCGGTTTCATGCCTGCTCGCGCGCGTTTGCGCGTGAGTTCATTTCTGGCCGAGAATCCATTTGGCGAGCTTTCCCGCCTCTTCCGGGGTGACCGACGCGTTTGGCGGCATCGGCACTGGACCCCAGACGCCCTTGCTGCCCTTGACGATTTTTTCGGCCAAGGCGGCCTCGTCCTTGGCGGTGTATTTCTTGGCGACATCCTTGTAGGACGGGCCGACCACTTTCTTGTCGACGGCATGGCACGCCAGGCAATTCTTCGCCTTGGCCAGGGCCTCGTCGGCGTGAGCGATACCGTTGGCCAGGATGCCAGTGGCCGCCACGAGGATCAGGTGACTCAATTTCATGTTTTTCTCCGTTTTCATAGGGGGGCCGCGGAATGTGACGATACGACGACAGGATGCTTTCGGCCAGGCCAAGGGCTTCCCTGTCGCGAACCCGATCGTCCGCCAGCCGATGCGGCGTGGCGGATGGCGGGCTTATCGCTTAGTACACGTCGTTTTGAGTATTGTAAACATTGAACTTGCCGGTTGGCGTGACGATGCGTGGATCCTTGATCACCGCCTTGAGCTTGCGCGTCTTGTCGTCGACCACGACGATTGCCGATTCCTCGCTGCCGCTGCTCCAGACCGAGAACCAGACTTCGTCGCCCGCACGGTTGTACTCCGGTTGCACGATGCGCTTGGAGCCGGGCTTGACGCCGGCCCATTCACCGATCGGCAGGAGTTCAAAGCCTTTTTCGAGATTGGCGATATCGAAGACCGCTACCGATTGCGAAATGGCGGGATCGGGATTCAGCGGTGCGTCTACCCACAGGTTCCGCGATTTCGGATGGGTCTTCAGGAATAGCGAACCGCCGCCGGCGCCCTTCAGCGTCTGCACCACTTTCCAGGCGGTTTGCGGGTGCTTCACCGGGTCGGTGCCGATCAGCGAGATGCTTTCATCGCCGAGGTGGCTGGTTGACCACACCGGGCCGAACTTGGGATGGACGAAATTGGCGCCTCGGCCGGGATGCGGCGTTTTACCGACCGAAATCACCGAGGCCAGTTTGCCGTCCTTGGTGTCGATCACCGCGATCTTGTCGGAGGCGTTTGCCGCATCCATGAAGTAGCGGCCGGTGGATTCGAAACCGCCATCGTGCAAGAAGCGCGGCGTCTTGATCATTCGTACCTTGAGATTGTCGAGGTCGCTGTAATCGACCAGATGCACCACGCCGGTTTCCTTGGCGTTGACCAGGAATTCCGGATGATAGTGCGAGGCGACGATGGCGGCCACGCGCGGCTCCGGGTGGTATTCGTTGTGGTCCGAAGTCATGCCGCGGGTGCTGACGATCTTCAGCGGCTTGAGCGTGTCGCCGTCCATCAGCGTGTATTGGGGGGGCCAATAGCTGCCGGCGATCGCGTATTTGTCGTCGTAGCCCTTGAATTTGGAGGTTTCGATCGAGCGCGCTTCGAGGCCGACGCGGATTTCGGCGACCGGCGCCGGTTTTTCCATCCACAGGTCGATCAGCACGATCTTGGCATCGCGACCGATCACATAAAGATAACGGCCGGATTTCGAGATGCGCGAGATGTGCACCGCGTAACCGGTATCGATCACATCGACGATCTTCTTGCTGGCGCCGTCGATCAAGGCCACCTTGCCGGCGTCGCGCAACGTCACCGAGAACAGGTTGGTGATGTCGATATTGTTCATCTTGCGCGTTGGCCGTTGCGCGGTGGGTACGATCAGTTTCCAGGTGGCGTTGATTTCCTTCATGCCGTATTCAGGCGGCAGCGGCGGCTCGTGCTGAATGTAGCGGGTCATGATGTCCACTTCCTTCTCGGTCAGCGTGTTCGAGCTGCCCCAGTTGGGCATGCCCTGCGGCGAGCCGTAGTGGATGAAGGTGCGTAGATACTCCGAACCTCGTTCGAGGGTGATGTCGGTGGTCAATGCCTTGCCGGTCGCGCCTTTGCGCAACACGCCATGGCAGCCGGCGCAGCGCTCGAAGTAGATTTTCTTGCCGATCTCGAAATCGGCCTTGCTCATCGGCGGGGATTTCGGGTTCAGCGTCTGCATCATTTCGGCGCCGCCAACCGGTGACGTGCCGCCGATCTGCATCTTGTTTTCCTCCAGCGGTTTCGCTTTTTCTTGCGCCAGGAGCTGCGTGCCACCGCCGATTGCCAGGGCGACCGCCGCGGCCGTCGCTACCCGTTTCAATGACCCATCGAGTTTCATGTATGACTCCCCCTTAGTAGAAAAACCCGCGCTTGGCGACCCTCGTCGAACTTGCCGGTGAAGAATGTTTCCTGCGTTTCCAGGAATATCCGCCGGACCCTCGCGACACCAGCCGTATCGGATCATTTCAGCGTGCCGCCGGGAGAAAAAAATTGATGTAAGTCAGGTCTGGAAATTTTCCGGCTGTCGGTGCCGGGGAGGAGGATCGGCTGCGGAGGATCTCCATGGCGGGGCCGCGGTAGGCTCGGTTGTGGTGGTCACGCGATTTCGGAGTGCTCGCGCGCTGGCCTTTCCGAGCGCTGTTTTGTTTGGATAATCTCGTCACGCAGCATTTCAAATCCGAGAGCAAAGCGCGCCAGGTATTTGCGTAGTCGGTCCGCGTCGTTGCTTTGTCTTTTCTCGGCGCGGGAGACGGCGAACAGGCGACGCCCGGCTTCCGACAGACTATGGCTGGTACGGCAGACGGCGATGACGGTGTTGAGCTGGCAGCGGTCGAAGAGATCGAGTTTATCCGCGTCCCCGGCGAGCAGCCGGGCGCAAGCGTCGTCGGTATTCGGTTCGTCGCTCCAGGCAGTGGTGAGACGGGCGATTTCGTCGGCAACATCGGCTTCGGTGATACGCCCGGCGGGGGCCAGCGTGGCCAGGCGGGTGAGGGACGCGCCGAGTTCGCGGAAATTCCCGTGCCAGCGAGCCGCCGCCGAGGTCGCGAAAGCCAGATAACGGCGCTTGGCCTCGATGTTGAAGCGCACCTGCTGGCCGCTTTGCGCGGCAAAACGCTCCAGTTCGTAATCGAGGTTGGGTTCGATATCCTCCGGGCGGGCGGCGAGGCCGGGCAAATCGAAAGTCCACAGGTTGATCCGCGCGTAGAGGTCTTCCCGGAATTTTCCTTGCCGCATCCGTTGCCGCAGGTCGCGATGCGTTCCGGCGATCAACTGGAAGTCGCTGCGTGCCTCGAGATCGCTACCGAAGGGGAAAAATCGTTTCTCTTCAATGGCTTTTAGTAACATCGCCTGTTCGTCGAGACCGAGCTCGCCGATTTCATCCAGAAAGAGCAGACCGCCGTCGGCGGACCGCAACAGTCCCGGCCGGTCCTGTTGCGCACCGGTGAACGCGCCCTTGCTGTGTCCGAAGAGTGTGGACATCGCCGAATCGCCACGCAGAGTGGCGCAGTTCACTTCGATGAAACGCCCTTTCAGTTGTTGGCGCTGGCGTTTCAATTCAAAAACGCGGCGAGCCAGGAAAGACTTTCCGGCGCCGGTCGGGCCGACCAGCAGCATCGGCGCGCGCGAACGACCGGCAACCCGCTCGATCTGCTCGATCATCCGGTTGAATGCCGGGTTGCGCGTGGCGATGCCGGATTTGAGAAAAGACAGGCCGTCGTCGCGTTCGCGGGCGAAACGCTGGGCGATACGGTCGTAACGCGACAGGTCGAGGTCGATGATTTCGTAGCGGCCGACGCTGTCGGCGACCTCCGTCTTGCGCGGCGGCGAGGTTTGCAACAGACGTGCCGGCAGGTAACGCGCCTCGGCGAGCAGAAACCAGCAAATCTGCGCCACGTGGGTGCCGGTGGTGATGTGGATGAGGTAATCCTCGTTTTCCGTATCGAATGGGTAGGCGCGGGCGAGGTCGTGCAGGGCGGTATACACCTCTTCGAAATCCCATGGATCGCGCAATTCCAGTTCCACGCGCTTGAAGTCGGTTTCCGGCGAGATTTGGGCGATGTCGTTGCCGACGCGTTCGGCCAGTCCACGGCTGCGCGCGTCGTGAATCACTTCCAGACGGTGCACGATCAGGTCATCCTGCTGGCACAGGGCGACCGTCGGGCGCCACTTTTCCCAGCGCTGGCTGCCTTTGCCGGTGTAATCCAGTTGAGTGCCGAGAAAACCGATGACAACGGTTTTCTTCATGATGCGCCCCGGGTCAGCGATCGCTGGCGGACAAAAGGTCGAGTCATGGTTGCAGTGCCTCCGCGTTATCCAGAAATATAAAAACGTATATCAATTAATCCACTATTTCCATGGCCGGCGCGCGGGAAAATTAAAAAATACACTTAATACAGTGCATTATATTTATTTCGAATTCCTGGCACGGCTTTCGCTTAGAAGAAAACATCGCCGACTTGCGGTCTGGCCGACGGGTTAGGGGTTTGAATCCTGCCGGTGCGGTGGAATCTGGAAAAATCCGGTCATTCCGCCGTATGCCGCCGTCGCGAGAGAGCGATAGTGGGGCGCCTGGTGGCGCGCTCGGGTTCGATTCCCGAACACCCCATCACTGGATAGCTCAGTCGGATAGAGCAACCGTCTTGTAAACGGTCTGTCGCGGGTTCGAATCCCGCTCCAAGACTGTCCTTTCACGACAGTGATATTGCAGTACCCGCCGGCTGCGGAAGGCGCAAGCACCCGCCGCCGGTTCGGCCCGGTGCCCGGGTCCGCTTCGGCGGCAGGGCGTCCGCTGCCTGACGGCCGATGCCGCGCAACCACGACAGGCTGTCGCGGATTTGCGCGACGCCGGATGTCGGGCATGGAAGCTTCCCCGTCAGAGCCGACCGGGGCATCCGCCGGACCGGCGCGAGCCGGCAGAATTCGCCGACGAAGTTTGACCATGACGCTTGAGAATAGGGAGAAGAAAAATGTTGAAGCGTTTCATCGTGAAGAAAAACGAGCGTGCGGCCTTGCTGCGCAACGGCGATTTCCAGCGCCTCCTCAATCCGGGTCGCCACCTCCTGTTCGACCCGTTCAACGAACTGTCGCTGACCGTGTGGCGCACCGATACGCCGATGCTCGATACCGACCTCGTCGATTACTTGCGCCAGAACGATCCGGCCGAAGCCGAACGCCATTTCGTTGGCATGGAGTTGAGCGAGGACGAGGTCGGGTTGCGCTATGAAAACGATGTGCTGGTCGAAGTGTTGCCGCCGGCGGCCCGGTGTTTCTACTGGCGCGGCTTGCTGGCGCAGCGGCTCGAAAAAATCGATCTGCGAGACGGCGCCGCGTTGCCGGCGGAGATGGTGAAACGCCTGTTGCAGCCGTCGCTGCGTGGTCGTCCGGTGTCGGGGTTGAACGGAGTGTTCGTCGTGCAGGTACCGGCGGCGCATGTCGGCCTGCTGCGCATCGATGGCGTGCAACAACCGTTGCTGTCGCCGGGCGTGAGCGCCTACTGGCGCTTCAATCGCGATCTGCATCTGGAATTGGTGGATATGCGTTGGCAGAGCATGGAAGTGAGCGGGCAGGAAATCCTAACCCGCGACAAGGTGGGGCTGCGCCTCAACCTCGCCGCCACCTGGCGTTTCGACGACGTGAGCACCGCCTTCGACAAGCTGGCCAAACCGGCCGAACACCTCTATCGCGAGCTGCAATTTGGCCTGCGGGCGGCGGTGGGCACGCGCAACCTCGACGAACTGCTGGAAAACAAGCAGTTGATCGACGAGGTGGTAAGCGACCATGTCGCCAAGAAACTGGCCGGTTTCGGCCTGGAAATCGGTGGTGTCGGCGTCAAGGACATCGTGCTGCCGGGTGAGATGAAAGCCATTCTGGCGCAAGTGGTGGAAGCGGGTAAGGCCGCCGAAGCCAACGTGATCCGTCGCCGCGAGGAAACGGCGGCGACCCGTTCGCTGCTCAACACCGCCAAGGTCATGGAAGACAACCCGACCGCCTTGCGCTTGAAAGAACTCGAAACCCTGGAACGGGTGGCCGAACGTATCGACCGGATCTCGGTTTTCGGGGGACTCGATCAGGTGCTGAACGGGCTGGTGACGTTGGCGAAGTAGCCATTTCAAATTTGGTCGAAATTTCCGGTTGACCGTGGGATTCCGGCTTGGGAAAGAACAAGGGCACGAACGCGAAACGGCGAGCGGCCGGTAAACGAGTGACGAGACCGGTGAAGGGTAAAACCGAAAGCTTTAGTGGAGAGCGGTATTTGAAGATGCAGTCCCGGGGTCTGCGTAAGGTTCTTGGGATGATGCGCGTTTAAAGCTTCTCCGCACATCGGAGTAATGCCCGGTGGCGGCTTACCGCGGGTTCGAGTCCCGCCGTGTCCACCAATGCAATGTAATGGAAGGGTGCCTGAAGCCGCTACCATCGTGCTTCGGGCGGAAAGGAAAGAAAAATGACGTATCAAGTACAAGACGTGACCGACGGCAAGCCGATCAAGCTGTGGACCGAAGGCGTGCCGGTCGAGGACGACGCCCGCAAACAGCTGATGAACACGGCCCGAATGCCGTTCATCTTCCGCCACCTGGCGGTGATGCCGGACGTGCATCTCGGTAAAGGCTCGACCATCGGCAGCGTGATCCCGACGCAGGGCGCGATCATCCCGGCGGCGGTCGGCGTCGATATCGGTTGCGGGATGATGGCGGCGCGCACCACGCTGACCGCCGGCGATCTGCCGGACAATCTGCACGGTCTGCGTTCGGCCATCGAGGTGGCGGTGCCGCACGGGCGAACGATGACCCGCGGTCGCCGCGATAAGGGTTCCTGGGAAAACCCGCCGGACGCCGTCGACGCCATGTGGTCTGTGCTGTCGCCGGGCTTCGCGCGCATCACGGAGAAGTACCCGCGCCTGATAAATACAAACAATTACAAGCATCTTGGAACGCTGGGAACCGGCAACCACTTCATCGAAGTGTGCCTGGACGAGGCCGATCAGGTCTGGTTCATGCTGCATTCCGGTTCGCGCGGGGTGGGAAACGCCATTGGTAGCCATTTCATCGAACTGGCTCAGGCCGACATGCGCCAGCACATCGCCAACCTGCCGGACAAGGATCTGGCCTATTTCGAGGAAGGCTCCGCGCACTTCGCCGATTACGTGGAAGCCGTGGGTTGGGCGCAGGACTACGCTCGCCGTAATCGCGACGTGATGATGGCGAACGTGATCGCCGCCGCCCGCCAGATCGTCGCCAAGCCGTTCACGGCCGACGCCGAGGCGGTGAACTGCCACCACAACTACGTGCAGCACGAAACCCATTTCGGGGCCGAGGTACTGGTCACCCGCAAGGGGGCGGTGTCGGCGAAGAAGGGCGAACTCGGGATCATTCCGGGGTCGATGGGCGCCCGCAGCTACATCGTGCGCGGCCTTGGCAACGAGGACGCCTTCTGCTCGTGCAGCCACGGTGCCGGCCGTGCCATGAGCCGCAACGAAGCCCGCCGCCGCTTCACCGTGGACGATCAAATCAAGGCCACCGCCCACGTCGAATGCCGCAAGGACAGCAAGGTGATCGACGAAATCCCGATGGCCTACAAGGACATCGACGCCGTGATGCACGCCCAGCGCGATCTGGTGGAAGTGGTGCATACGTTGCGGCAGGTGGTTTGTGTGAAAGGATAGGAAATGTCATTCAGTTCAAACAGTAACCGGGTCAAGGATGAATCCTTACCTTTGAAACATCGGGCATCTCATGCACGCTCCTGCGCCCTTCATGTTGCGAATAAGCTTGGAGTCGATCGCGAGGAAATCATTGATCTGGTTGAGCAAAAAACCGGAGTCAGCCTGCATCAACCTCAAAGTACGGCTGAATTGTTGACCGGGTTCGAGGCTTTGGAGGCCCTACGTTCGGGCAAGACGGAACTGTTAGACATTCATATGGCTCGCAGCGCATGCGTCATCATTGATTTATCCGCTGTTCAAACCCCCGTTGAATTGCACCACTTACTAATGGAAAAACTTGATTTTCCAGGCTGGTACGGCTGCAACTGGAACGCTTTTTGGGACGCAATCACGGTGCTGGTTGCGATGCCAGAAATACTTCAATTCAAAGGCTGGGCTGGGTTTGAGTTACGCCTTCCAGGGGGAGGCAATGCTTATGAATAAGTGCTTAACCGAAATGGCAAAAATGTATCCACAATTCGCGTCAAAGGTCGCGTATGTCTAACGATCGTGGTCAAGGCCGCTCCCTTCGGTCGCTGGGCGATGCTCGATAAAGCTCCGCGCAGATCCTCTTATCTACAACGTTGAAGCTGTAGAAAACCCCAAAACGGTCATTTGTGCCAATGTATATATCTATTATTCAATGAGTTACGAACAATCAGCTTACGGAAAACTATTTTTTCTACAGCTTCGTTAGACAACATCATGGAAACCGAAAAACAAAAAGTACTGAGCGTCCACCTCATCGACCCGGCGATCCGCCAGCGCGTCATGCAGGCGCTCGCCGACATCGAGGCGGCGCATGACGTGACGGTGCTTTACGCCTGCGAGTCCGGCAGTCGGGGCTGGGGCTTTGCGTCGCCGGACAGCGACTACGACGTGCGTTTTCTCTATGTCCATCGCCTGCCCTGGTATCTCGCCGTGGAGCCGAAGCGCGACGTGATCGAACTGCCGATCAGCGACGAACTGGATGTCGGTGGCTGGGAGTTGCGCAAGGCGCTGCGTCTGTTGCGGCGGGCCAATCCGGTGCTGCTCGAATGGCTCGATTCGCCGGTCATTTATCGGCAATACGAGGCGTTGAGCACCGAAATTCGGACCTTGGCGACGCAGTGGTTTTCGCCGAGGCGCGGGCGCTATCACTACCTGGCGATGGCGCATCGCAACTTTCGCGGCTACTTGCAGGGCGACAGCGTGCGCCTGAAAAAGTACCTCTACGTGCTGCGTCCGCTGCTCGCGGCGCAGTGGATCGAACGCGGCCTCGGCCAGCCGCCGATGCGCTTCGCCGATCTGGCTGGGCATCTGGTGACGGACGCGGCGCTGCTCGACGAAATCAACGCCCTGCTGGCAATCAAGATGCGCGCCGACGAGGCCGGATACAGCCCGCGCTGGCCGCGTATCCACTCCTTTATCGAAAGCGAACTGGCGAGAGCCGTTGTCGATGCCGATTACAAAAGGCCGGAAGGCGACGCCGCCGAACTGGATGCGTTTCTGATGCGCACGGTGCTGGCGGTGTCGCCGGAAATGAAGTGAACAACGAGAAAAACAAGATGGATTGGATAGAACTGGACGGCTCCCGCGGTGAGGGCGGGGGCCAGATTTTGCGGACGGCCTTGAGCCTGTCGATGATTACCGGCATTCCTTTCGTCATCGAGCGCATTCGCGCCGGGCGCAGGAAGCCGGGGCTGCTGCGCCAGCATTTGACCGCGGTGCAGGCCGCGGCGGCGGTGTGCGGGGCCGAGGTGGATGGCGCCACGACCGGATCGCAAGGCTTGTGTTTCAAGCCGGGGCCGGTGCGCGGGGGCGATTATCGTCATGCCATCGGTTCGGCCGGCAGTTGCACGTTGGTGTTGCAGACAGTGTTGCCGGCATTGTGGTTCGCCGATGGTCCGAGCACGTTGCGGATCAGCGGCGGCACGCATAACCCGGCGGCGCCGCCGGCGGATTTCCTGATTCGTAGCTGGCAGCCGCTGATCCGGCGCATGGGCGTGACGCTGGATATCCGGTTGCTGCGTCACGGTTTTTACCCGGCGGGCGGCGGCGAGATGCTGGCGTCGACGGCGCCGGTCGCGTCCTGGCGGTCCTTGCACCTGAATACGCGAGGCGATCTGCGTCGTCAGGGCGCGATCGGGGTGGTGGCCGGTGTGCCGGCTGAAGTGGCCCGGCGCGAGATGCAGCGGGCCGCCAGCCAGCTTGGCGTGCTGGACGAGGAATTGCGCGTGCTGCCGAGCAACGAGGGACCGGGCAATGTGCTGCTGGTGGTGCTGGACTATCCGGAAGTGACGGAAGTGTTTTCCGTCCGCGGCGAACGCGGCGTGCCGGCGGAAAGGGTGGCCGACAGCGCCGCTCGCGCGGCGCGTCTGTTCCGCGACAGCGGCGCGCCGATTGGCGAATATCTGTCCGATCAGTTGCTGTTGCCGATGGCGCTGAGCGGGCAGGGGAGCTTCACGACGCAGGTGTTGTCTTCGCATCTCCGAACCAATTGCCAGGTCATCGAGGCATTTCTCCCGGTGCGTTTTGCGTTCGAAGAGACGGACACGCGGGTACGGGTGAGCGTGGCTCAAGAAAACGGTTGAACCGCTCTGGAATTGTCGGCGGGTGTTTGGCGGGCGTCACGCCGCCGTGGCGACGACGTTCCGAACAGGCGCGCTCGGGTGCCGTATACTCGGCGGTTTGATTTCTCCGAAAGAAACCCGTGACACGGCAAATGGCGACTATTTCTCCCGGAGCGCCGATCCGCTTGGCCCGGGCCTGGCTATGGCTGGGCGTGGCGGCCTTGATCGGTTCCGGTGTGCTGGCGGTGCTGCTGGTGTTGTCGCGCACGCCGGGCATCCAGGATGTCTTTCCCCTCAAGGACTTGTTCCGCGCGGCGCTGGTGGTGCATGTCGATCTTTCGGTGGCGGTGTGGTTCATGGCCTTCGCGGCGACGATCTGGTCAGCCGTCGGTCGGGCCGGCTGCGCGGGCTTGGGTTGGAGCGGTTTCGCGCTCGCCGCGCTGGGAACGCTGCTGCTCGCCGTTTCGCCATTTTTCCCGGGCGCCGAGCCGGTGCTCAACAATTACATCCCGGTGCTTCGGCAACCGTTGTTTTTCGTGGCCATCGTGATGTTTGCCTCGGGAATGGCGCTGGCGGTGCTGCGCGCGTTGCTGACCGCCTGGCCGCGAGGCCTGTTCGCCGAACCGCTGCGCCTTGGTGCCTATCTCGGTGCGCTGGCGGCGTTGCTGGCGCTGGTCGCCTTTGCCTGGTCGTGGGCGCAAGTGCCGGTGGTCGACGGAACGATCTATTTCGAGGTGCTGTTCTGGGGCGGAGGTCATGCCTTGCAGTTTCAGCATGCGCTACTAATGGTCGTCGCCTGGCTGTGGATTGCGGAGTATCTGGGGAGCCGGGCGGCGTTGTCGCCGCGCGCGCTGTCGGCCATGTTTCTGGTCGCGGCCTTGCCGCTGCCGGCGATTCCGGCGATCTACCTGCTGTTGCCAGTTGGCTCCTTGCCGCACATGGAGGCGTTCGCCAAGCTGATGATCTGGGGCCATCCCTACATGGGGCCGTTGCTGGTGTTTGGCGCGTGGATGCTGTGGAGTGTGCGCGATCTGGCGCCGAATCCCGCCAAATCGGCCTTCGTCGCCTCGTTCAGCCTGTTCGTTCTTGGCGGTGTGCTGGGGTATCTGATTCAGGGCGTCAATGTCGTGATTCCGGCGCATTACCACGGCTCGACAGTCGGCGTGACGCTGGCGTTCATGGGGTTGGCCTACTTGTTGTTGCCGGCGCTGGGCTTCGGCGAGGCGACGGGGAGAATGGCCGTCTGGCAGCCTTATGTTTACGGTGCCGGCCAATTGATTCACGTGCTCGGACTGGCCTGGTCGGGCGGTTACGGCGTGCAGCGCAAGGTGGCCGGCGCCGAACAGATGCTGATCACCTTGCCGCAGAAAATCGGCATGGGCATGATGGGCCTGGGGGGCTTGATTGCCGTCGTCGGCGGGCTGATGTTTGTTGTCGTCTGCTTGAAGGCGATGTCGCGGCGAGGCGCGGGATGACGTCGCCGCCGCCGCCAAGAACACCGCCGGCGCAAGCGTCCGCGCGAAACCGGAAGCGTGTTTTTGGGCTGACGATCGCCGTTGGCGTGGTATCCATGGCGCTCCTTGTCTGGCAGGGGTTCCGCCTGCTGGATCAGGCGCGCGTGTCATCCGACCTTTCTTCCGCCGTGTTGATGGAACCGCCGGCTGCACAGGCGCAGGCCGCGGTCGACGCGGTGCTGGGTCTGCGACTGCCCGATCTCGATGGGCAACCGCAAGCGGTGGCGCAATGGCGCGGCCGGGTGCTGGTGGTCAATTACTGGGCGAGCTGGTGCAAGCCGTGCGTCGAGGAAATGCCCGCTTTTTCGCGGTTGCAGCAACGGTTCGCGGCGGCCGGCGTTCAGTTCGTCGGCATCGGTATCGACGAGCCGCGGAACATGCGCGCTTTTGTCGAGAAAACGCCGGTCAGCTATCCCTTGCTGGTGGCCGACCTCGGTTTGGGGCAACAGAGCGGCATCCAGATCAAGGGATTGCCTTATACGCTGGTCATCGGTCGCGATGGGCGGCTGGCGGGTAGTCGACTCGGGCGTTTCGATGAAACGACGCTCGCCAGCCTGTTGCAGCGCTTGAGTTCCGACTGAACGCGCCGGTGCCCGGCCGCGTCTTAACCCGTTGCCGTGCCGCTGTCGGCGAGATCGGGGCCGCACTATAATGGCGATCCGCCGTGCGGGGCACGTGTTCCTGGTAGCCGGGTCGCTTCGCGCCGTGTGTGGCTGGTCATCGCCGACGGCGGTCGTTCCATGGCGATGCCGTTCGCGTTCGCTATTTTGGGAAAACGCTCCTACAGGAGAATCTCTTGTCTTTCGATCATCCCCTTGTTCGTCCCTTCAGCGGCCTGCGGCCGCGCAGTGCCGATGCGGCGGCGGTTGCCGCGCCGCCTTACGATGTGCTTTCGAGCGACGAGGCGCGACAGGCTGTCGTCGGCAAACCGCTGTCCTTTCTGCATGTGTCCAAGGCGGAAGTCGACCTGCCGCCGGAAGTGGATCACCACGCGCCCGAGGTTTACGCCCGGTCGGCCGAGAATTTCCGGCGTCTGATCGCCGATGGCGTGCTGTGCCGCGATTCCCGGCCCTGCTATTACGTTTATCGGCTGACGATGGGCGCGCATGTGCAGACCGGTCTGGTGGCCGCCGCCTCCGTCGCCGCCTACGACGCCAACCGCATTCGCAAACATGAGTTCACGCGGCCGGACAAGGAAGACGATCGCGTCCGTCAGATCGAGGCCTTGAACGCGCAAACCGGCCCGGTGTTGCTGGCGCACCCGGACAGTCGCCACGCCGACGAGATCTTGGCGCAAGCCGCCGCCGGCGCGCCGGTGGCCGATGTGCTGGCCGATAACGGCATCCGCCACACGGTGTGGGTCGTCGATGACCCGGCATCGATCGCGCGCATCGACGCCGTTTTTTGCGCGATGCCCGGTCTCTATATCGCCGATGGCCATCATCGCTCGGCGGCCGCCTCGCGCGTGGCGGCGCAAAGACGCGTTCCGGGCGGCGCGCCGACAAGCGCCGAGTTCTTTCTCGCGGTGATTTTCCCCGCGTCGCAAATGTTGATCATGGATTACAACCGCGTTGTCCGCGATCTCAACGGTTTGAGTGTCGATGCGTTCCTGGCGGCGGTCGGCGAACGCTATGTCGTCAGCGCGGCGGCCCAGGCGGTGAGGCCCGAGCGAATCGGTGTGTGCGGCATGTATCTTGCCGGTTGCTGGTATCGCCTGGAAATCAGGCCCGGTCGCGTCGTTACCGCCGATCCGGTGCGCCGGCTCGACGTGTCGGCGCTGGCCGAACAAATCCTTGAACCCGTTCTGGGAATTACCGATCTTCGGCGCGATACGCGCATCGATTTCGTCGGCGGCATGCGCGGGTTGAGTGAACTCGAACGGCGGGTCGACAGTGGCGAGATGGCCGTTGCCTTCGCCATGCATCCCACGCCGATGGCCGAACTGATGGCGGTCGCCGACAGCGGCCAGGTGATGCCGCCAAAGTCGACGTGGTTCGAACCGAAACTGGCCGATGGGCTGGTCTCGCATATTCTCGACTGAGTTCGGCGACGGGCGCCGCCGATGGGCGGTTAGGGGTCCTTGCTTCTAACGACCGTGACCCGCGGCTTGCCTTCGGTGATTTCGCCGATGACGGTCGCCCGATGAAAGCCATCCTGCAGGAAAATCGCCAGCACTTCGGTGACCACCTCTGGCGCGCAGGCGATGAGCAGCCCGCCGCTGGTCTGCGGGTCGGTGATCAGCGCGCGCTCGAGATCGCCGAACGCCTTCTTCGGCAGGACCGTGGTGTGGCCGTAACTGTCCCAGTTGCGCTCCGAGGCGCCGGTGATGCAGCCTTTTTCCGCATAGTCGAGGGTGTTTGGCAATAGCGGCAGCGCCGAATAATCGATCGTTGCCGCCACCTCCGACGCCTTGCAGATTTCGCTGAGGTGTCCGAGCAGGCCGAAGCCGGTGACATCGGTCATCGCATGCACACCGGCAAAACAGCCCAGGGAGCGTCCGGGGGTGTTCAATTGCGTCGTCGAGGCGAGCATCGTCGCGTAGCCGCTTGCCGACAAGAGACCTTTTCGGAGCGCGGCGCTGTGAATGCCGACGCCGAGGCTCTTGCCGAGAATGAGCTTGTCGCCGGGGCGGGCGCCGATATTGCGCGTGAGATTTTCCGGATGCACCATGCCGATGACCACCAGGCCGTAGATCGGCTCGATCGAATCGATGGTGTGCCCGCCGGCGATCGGAATGCCGGCCTTGGCGCAGGTCGCTTCGCCGCCTTCGAGAATGCGCTTGATCGTTTCCAGCGGCAGGGTATTGACCGGCATGCCGACGATCGCCAGGGCGAAGAGCGGGAACCCGCCCATGGCGTAGACGTCGGAGAGGGCGTTGGTCGCCGCGATGCAGCCGAAGTCGTAGGGGTCGTCGACGATGGGCATGAAGAAGTCGGTGGTCGCCACCACGGCCTGGTTGGCGTTCAACTGATAGACGGCGGCATCGTCGCTGGTCTCGACGCCGACCAGCAGTTGCCGGGGAATCAGTCCAGGCGTGGATTTGGTCAGAATCTGCTCCAGCATGCGCGGCGCGATCTTGCAGCCGCAACCGCCGCCGTGCGACAACTGCGTCAGCCGGAGAGGGGGGCTGGCGGCGATTTCGGGATCGCCGTCGTCAGAGGGTTTTAATTTTTTTCCGGCCATATTCTCGAGTCAAATCGTGCGTGGGGAACAAGAACGCCGTTGCGGTCGGGCGCCGCCGGCGTCGCGTTTCAGTTGGCATCGAAACCAGCGTCCTCGATGGCTTGCCGGAAGTCGGCGACGCTGCTCCGGGCCGGGTCATGGCTGATCTCGGCCGTTGCGGTGGCCAGGCTGACCTCGACCTGCTCGACACCTGGCAAGGCCGCCAAAACCGCGGTCACACTCTTGACGCAGCCTTGGCAACTCATGCCGGCGACGCCGATAACGATTTTCTCCATGGTAGGTCCCCGTAGCGATATTCGGCGTCGGCGGCTCAGTATTGTCCCGCGCGCCAGCGTTTGAGCAACAGTGAGTTCGATACCACGGAGACCGAACTCATCGCCATTGCCGCACCAGCGATCACCGGACTGAGCATCCCCATGGCAGCAAGGGGGATTCCGAGCACGTTGTAGATGAAAGCACAAAACAGATTCTGCCTGATTTTCCGCAAGGTCGCACGCGAAAGCAGAATGGCGTCGGCGATTCCGTTGAGGTCGCCACGGACCAGCGTGACGTCGGCGACCTCGATGGCCGCGTCGGAACCGGCGCCGATGGCGAAACTGACGTCGGCCGCCGCCAGGGCCGGCGCATCGTTGATGCCGTCGCCGACCATCGCCACCACCGTATCGCCGTTTTTCAGGGCGTTCACCGCCAAGGCCTTGTCGCCGGGCAACACCCCGGCGCGGAAATCGTCGATTCCCGCTTGTGCGGCGATCGCGGCGGCGGTGGCGGCGTGATCGCCGGTCAGCATGACGACGCGGATGCCCAGTGCCTTGAGGCGGGCGATGGCGAGCGGCGAGGTCGGGCGCAGGGGGTCGGCAACCGCCAGCACCGCCAGGGCGAGGTCTTTCCCGGTGTTCGAAGTGTTTGAAGTGTCCGAGGCCATTGCTTGGCATTCGCTGAGTACCATGACCGTTTTGCCGGCGCGCCGCAGGTCGGCGATGTCGGCTTCCGGCAAGCCGGTGCCGTTGAAAGCGTCCGGTGCGGTCAAACGGAGAACCCGGCCATCCAGCCGACCTTCCACGCCCCTGCCGGGAAGCGCCTGAAACTGCTCGATCGACGGCCAGGAGACGCCGGCATCCTGCGCGCGTTGCAAAATGGCGCGTGCCAGTGGGTGTTCGGACGACCGTTCCAGCCCCGCCGCCAGGGCCAGCGCGTCATCCGCCGTCAGCGTCAGCGGCAGGATATCGGTGAGCGCCGGTTCGCCGCGTGTCAAGGTACCGGTCTTGTCGAGTGCCAGAACGCCAATTTTTTCCGCCCGTTCGAGGGCGGCGGCGTTTTTGACCAGAATGCCGGCGGAGGCGCCCCGGCCGGTGGCGACCATGATTGCCGTCGGCGTCGCCAGACCGAGCGCACACGGACAGGCGATGACCAGAACGGCGACGGCGTTGATCAGCGCGGTACTGAAAACGCCACTCCAGGTCCACCAGGCCGCGAACGTGAGCAGCGCGATCACGCAGACCACCGGGACAAAAATCGCCGAGAGGCGGTCGGCCAGTCGTTGCACCGGCGCCTTGGAACCCTGCGCCTCCGCCACCAGGCGGATGATGCCGGCCAGCAGGGTGTGTTCGCCGACGCCGGTGGCGCGGCAGCGCAAAGCCCCTTCGCCGTTGGCGGTGGCGGCGAAGACGCGGTCGCCGGCGTGTTTGGCCACCGGCATGCTTTCGCCGGTCAGCATCGCTTCGTCGACGGCGGACGCGCCATCGATCACCTCGCCGTCCACCGGCAGGTTCTCGCCGGGGCGGACAATGAACACGTCGCCGGGAATCAGCAGCGCGGCGTCGAGTTCGATCAGTTGGCCGTCGCGTTCGACGCGCGCGGTTTTCGGCCGCAAGCGCGCCAGCGCCTCGATTGCCTCGGTGGTGCGGGTCTTGGCGCGGGTTTCGAGCAGTTTGCCGAGCAATACGAGAGTGACGATGGAGGCGGAAGCCTCGAAGTAAACGTGCAGTTCGCGCGCGCCGGCGAGGGTGACGATCAGGCTGAAGGCGTATGCCATGGTCGTGCCGAGCGCGACCAGCACGTCCATGTTGGCGCCGCCGCCGCGCAAGGCTTTCCAGGCGCCGTCGTAAAAGCGCCAGCCGATCCAGAACTGCACCGGTGTCGCCAAAACAAGTTGCAACCAGCGTGGCAACAGGTCGTGGTGTGAGGACGCCTCGAGGTCGAACATGAACGGCATCTGCGCCGCCAGCGGCAGCGTCAAGGCGGCGGCGATCCAGAAGCGGCGCACGTCGGCTTGCCATGCGGCTCGCTTGCGGGCTTTCTCGTCGGCTTGCCAACGATCATCGACCAGGCGTCCGCGAAAACCGGCACGCTCGATGGCGGCGAGCAGTTGCGCCGGGTCGACCAGCCCGGGCGTGTAGCGGATGCTTGCTCGTTCGCTGGCCAGGTTGACCGCCGCCTCGACGCTCGGCAGGCGGTTGAGCTGTTTTTCGATCCGTGTCGAACAGGACGCGCACGTCATTCCTTCGATTGCCAGTTCGATACGCTGGAGTGGGTTGCTTGCTTCGTCCGGCATGTTCATCCGAGCCGTGAAATCAGTCCTGCCAGCCCGCACAGTCCCCAGACGCCAAAGCCGAGAATCAACAGGCCGGAAAACCGCCGAACGATCGGCCATCGCGTGTACGCCTGCAAACGTGTCGCCAGCACGCCGGCCAGCAGCAGGTTGGGCAGGGTGCCGGCGCCGAAAGCCAGCATCAGACCGCCGCCGCGCAACGCCGAGCCGCTGGTCAGCGCCGTGGCCAGGGCGCTATACACCAGACCGCAGGGGAGCCAGCCCCACAACAGGCCGAGCGGAAAGGCGCGCGCGGCGGTGCGCGCGGGTAGGTAGCGCCGGCTCAGCGGTTGCAGATGCCGCCACAACGATTGGCCGAGGCGCTCGGTGAATGCCAGGGCGCCGCCGATTCCCATCAGATACAGGCCAAGAGCGATCAGCATCAGGTTCGCCAGCAGATAGAGCAGCATGCGGATCGGCAGTTGTCCGTCCAGGGTCATGCTGGCTTGACCAAGCGCGCCGGCAAGCGCGCCGGCGGCGGCGTAGCTGAGGAGACGTCCGCTGTTGTAGGCCAGGTGCAAGCCGATGCGCGCGGGAGCGCCCATCGAGAGCGCTCCGACGATGCCGCCGCACATGCCGACACAGTGCGTGCCGCCAAGCAGGCCAATCAGGAACAGCGCGAGAAAACCGGAGTCGGGCATCGGCGGCGGACGGGCGTACCGGACACGTTGGAGCGGGTATTTTACTCCTCGGCGTTCGGTAGGCGCTTGCGCGCGCGATTCAAATGACTTTTGAGTAGCGGGTGCGTTGCCGGTCGGCGCGCAGGTAGCGGTCGAAAACCATGGAGATGGCGCGGACCAGCATCCGGCCGCGAGGTTGCACCGTGATCCATTTGTCGTCGACGCGGACCAGATCGGCTTTTTCCATGTGGCGCAGATCGTCGAGTTCAGTGGCGAAATATTTTTGAAAATCGATCAAATGGGCGATTTCCATCGATTCGATCGATAACTCGAAATGGCACATCAAGGACTGGATGATCGATCGCCGCAGGAGATCGTCGGCGTTCAGTTCGATGCCGCGATAAACCGGTAACACGCCGGCGTCGAGGAGATCGTAATAGTCGTCGAGCGTCTTGACGTTCTGGCTATAGGTCGGTCCCACCTTGCTGATCGAAGAAATCCCGAATGCCAGCAAATCGCAATCGGAGTGCGTCGAGTAGCCTTGAAAGTTGCGGTGCAAACGGCCTTGACGTTGCGCCGTCGCCAGTTCGTCGTCGGGCTTCGCGAAATGATCCATGCCGATATAGGTGTAGCCGGCGTCGGTCATCTTGTCGATCGCCAGGGCCAGAATCCGCAGCCGTTCGTCGGCGGACGGCATGTCCGCTTCCAGGATGCGGCGCTGCGGCTTGAACAGGCTGGGCAGGTGCGCGTAGTTGTAAATCGACAGGCGATCCGGGCTGGTCTCGATAACGCGGTCGAGCGTGCGGCCGAAACCGGACAGCGTCTGTTTCGGCAAACCGTAAATCAGGTCGACGCTGACCGATTTGAAACCGCAGGCGCGGGCCGCGTCGATGACGGCGTTGGTTTCTTCCTCGCTCTGCACCCGGTTGACCGCTTGCTGGACATGGCGGTCGAAATCCTGCACGCCGACGCTCATGCGATTGAAACCGAGCTCGGCGAGCAGCTCGACCGTGCGGCGGTCAACCTTGCGCGGGTCGACTTCGATCGAATATTCACCACCATCGACGAGTTGGAAATGCTTGCGCGTTTCCTTCATCAACTGGCGCATTTCGTCGTGCGACAGAAAGGTCGGTGTGCCGCCACCCCAATGCAATTGCGCGACTTCCCGGTCGCCGCCTTCCAGGTAACTACTCTGAAGCGTCAGCTCGCGCGCCAGGTAACGCAGGTATTTGGCCGAGCGACCGTGGTCCTTGGTGATGATCTTGTTACACGCACAGTAATAGCAGATGGTATTGCAGAACGGAATGTGGAAGTACAATGACAGTTGCCGACTGATGGCGCCGATATTCCGTTTGCCGAGCCAGTGTTGATAAGCTTCGGAGCCGAAGGCTTCGACGAAGCGGTCGGCGGTCGGATAGGACGTGTAGCGGGGGCCGTTGATATCGAAGCGACGAATGATTTGCGGATCGAAAACGAGGTTGCCGGCGCCAGCGTCCATTGGTCCATTTTGTGAATTGTTATTGGGATTATCGGGCCGTGCTGGAATCGGCAGGTTGACGTGGATCAAACGCGGGTTCAATGAAAAGGATGCACATGCCGCCCACAGCCGTTACGGCGAGACAGGCGTTTGACGCAATTAAAACGGCCTGTTCGAACTGCAATTTGCGCGAACTTTGCTTGCCCATCGGCCTTGAGGACGATGAGTTGAAGCGACTCGACGAACTGGTGTCGACGCGAAAGCGCCTCAAGCGCGGGGAGTATCTCTATCGCTCGGGGCAGGGTTTCGAGTCGATCTATGCGATCCGCAGCGGATTCTTCAAGACCGATGTTCTGATCGAGGACGGCCGCGATCAGGTGACGGGTTTCCAGATGACCGGCGAACTGCTTGGGCTCGACGGCATCAGCAACGAAGTGCATTCGTGCAACGCCATCGCACTGGAAGACAGCGAAGTCTGCGCGATTCCCTTTTCCCATCTCGAAGGATTGTCACGAGAAATCCATACCCTTCAGCATCATTTTCACAAGGTGATGAGTCGGGAGATCGTCAGGGACCATGGCGTGATGATGCTGCTGGGGACGATGCGCGCCGAGGAGCGTCTGGCGGCCTTTCTGCTCAATCTCTCGCAGCGTTTCAAGGCGCGCGGTTACTCGCCGGCGGAATTCAACCTGCGAATGTCGCGCGACGAAATCGGCAGCTATCTCGGTCTCAAGCTGGAAACCGTGAGCCGGGCCTTCTCGCGTTTTCAGGAAGAGGGATTGCTTGCCGTGCACCAGCGGAAAGTGCGGATTCTTGACACCCCCGGTCTGCGCAAGTTGATGACTCACCAGCGCGGATAGTCCGGAATCGCCGGTGGTCGCTCAGACGGCCCAGGCGAGAAAGCCCAGCGCGCTGCGCGACAACGCCACCGAAACGATGTAGGCCAGGCACAACAAGGCGCCAATGAAAAAAGCGAGGCGTTGCGTCTTGTCGCGGCCCCGTTTCAAGGCCATCGTTCCCAACCCGATGTAGAGCAGCAAGGCGATCACTTTGGCGGTCAGCCAGTCGGCGGTCAATGGGTATTGGCCGCTGAGCAGGGCCATCGCGACAGCACTGGCGAGCAGAACGGTATCGACGATATGCGGCAATATTCTCACCGCCGGGTGCCGCCGCCGAGGCGAATCGGTGAGCATCCATAGTCCGCGCAGGCAGAAGCCGACACTGGTGAGTATCGCACAGCCCACATGCAGGTGTTTCAGCAGCGGGTACGTCATGGCGAGGCGGAAATGGTCGCGTCAATTTGCGCGCAATGTCGCCGGTAAAACACGATGGCGGCGACCAGATTACGCAACAACCAGGTATTGGCGAGCAAGAGCAGCAATCCCGCCGGGTATGCCAGCCAGCCGGGAAACAATGTCGCTGTCAGCAATGTCGCGAGTGAAAGAAAATGCGCATGCATCTGCCTTTCGATCTGCCATCCGGCGATGACCTTGTTCATGTTGGGCGCCAGTATCCGTCCGCCACCGCGGTTCTGGAGGTGCAGCCAGACCAGAAATGGAACGATTTTGTAAAACATGCCGACGATCACCGACATGAAGCCGCCGACGAAAACCAGAATGCCGCATAGCAAGGGCCATTCCCGACGGTCGCCGAGCATCGGTAGGAAGCGCGCCAACAGCCATAGCCCACACGCGGCGATCAGGCAAATCATTCCCACGCGCCAAAGTTGCTGGCTGGCATCGAACCGGGCGCGTGTGCCTTGCGATTGCAAACGCAGCGTTTGCAGGGCAAAGGTGCCGGTTAGCAGCGCCATGGCGCTCGCCAGGGTGGTCGAGGCGATCTGCCAGCCGAGCAGGTCGACCAGGCTCCACAGAATAGGTAACACGATCGCCGCCCAGCAAAACCGGCGTGCGAAATCCGCCGGATAAGCGGGAGTCAATTGAAACATCGGCACCACGACCAGAGCGACAGCGGCGAGTAGCGCGATGCTCCACGCGACGACACCCCAGGCTAGGTGTATCGAGGTCAATTGCAACAGCGGCAACGCCAGCGATTCGCCAAGCGCGATGGATAGCAGCAGACCCAGCATGACGGTGACAGCCAAACCGATGAGCGACAGTTTCAATCCGCGAATGGTGGGGTTCGTCGATTGAACGGAATACAGAGCCCAAGCGGCGGCGGCGGCGAACAACGCCGTGCCGACGCCGAGACACAAGGCGGCCAGGTTGAAGAACGGCGGATGACCCAGAAAGCCGGCTGACAGACACAGCGCACCGCTGCCGATCGCCAGATGCACCACGGCAGCGACGAACCGGGGGCGCGCGATATTCGCGCCAGCGACGACGGGGAGAATCTGAATCATTGCCCCGAGCATGGCCTGCAACATGAAGCCAACGGTGATCAGATGCGTCAATGCCAGCGTCGCCGCCGTCCAGCGCGAGACGAAAAGATCGGGACCCTCCCAAAGGATAAGCAGGGCGGCGAGGATGGCGAACAGCGGCGCGGTGAGGAAAAACCGTATCGGTGCTGAAAATGGCGGTGCCTGATCGAACGACAGCAGCGCTTGCATTACGAGGTTTCGTGCCCGATCAGCACTTCCACCGTGCCGTCGGAACGGAAGGCGGTTTGCCAGGAAAAGCCGTTGAGTGCCAGCGCACGGTAAAGCGGATACGGTTCGCGTGGCAAAAGTACCAGCAGTTTTTCCGTCGGCGCGAGCCGTTCGAGAGCCTGCATGGTCAGCACCAGCGGCTCCGGCGGTTCGAGACCCCGGGCGTCAAGGACGATGTCGGCGTTACCCGCCATTACGCGGCGCCCTGCCGGTTGTTGATCTGTTCCGACAACATCGGCAAGAGCGTGGCGAACTGTTCCGCCAAATGTTGGTCGCACATCGGGTAAAGCACGTTTTCTTCCTTGACGTTGTGTTGCTGCATCATGATCAACAGTGTTTCGGCATGACCGGCGTGGTCGTCGGCGTCGCCGGCGGCGAGTGCCGATTCGGCTCCGTTCATTAGCTGGCGCATTTGCCCGTGTTCGCCGCGCATGACTTGCGTGGGACCCATGGCGCTCCCGGTTTTTTGTTCAAAACGTGGAAAGAGAATGGTTTCTTCGACATCAAAATGAGTCAGCATCGCCGCCTGGAAAACCGCGAACTGGCTTTTGGCCAAGGGCCAGTCAGCTTTCGCCACGGCATGTTCGACGGCGACCAGCAGCGTATCGCATGCGCGGTGATCGTCGGTCAGCAGGTGAGCAATATTATCGTGCATGGTGGTGTTTTCTCGTGGGTTATGGCGTTGGGATGGAAAGGATAGCAAGGAATGCCCGTGGAGAGAAAGCGCGGTGCGACCGAAGCGAACCCGACGATCGCCGCTGGCGGTGGTTTGACTTCGATCAACATTGCCGTCGATGTTCCTGCCTATAGTTGGTCCACTTGCCTGTGGAGGACACGTCATGTTCAAGCATATCCTGGTTCCGACCGATGGTTCCGATCTCTCCAAGGAAACAGCCCGTCGAGCCGTTTCCTTCGCCAGGGAGGCTGGCGCGCGCATCACCGCTTTCGTCGCCAAGCCGGAATATCCGATCAGCTATTACGGCGAAGGGGCGTTGATCGATCCGACCACGCCCGAGAAATTTCTTGCGCTCGCCGAGCAGCAGGCACAAGAAACGCTTGATTTCGTGGTCGAACTTGGCCGGCAAGCGGAAGTGGAGGTAAGGAAACTCGCCATGACCAGCGACATTCCCTACCAGGCGATCATCGATGCCGCGACACAAGCCGGTTGCGACTTGATTTTCATGGCCTCGCATGGTCGCCGCGGTTTCTCGGCGCTTTTGTTGGGTAGCGAAACGAACAAAGTGCTGACTCATTCCAAGATCCCGGTACTCGTCTATCGCTGAGTTGCTGGTTGCAAGCCCGGTTTCAAGGGCATTCATTCGCGAAGCGTTCCCGTCCTTGATCGCCGTGCCGCGCGAGTGACGCGGTTTGCACGGTTCCATTGGTGGTGTTTGTCCGTTGCCGCTCGTTTGAAGTCTGAATGAGCGCCGTGCTCCGACAACGATCGTTTGTTGTGGGCTGAATTTCGCCGCCTGTCCTGTTGCCGGAACATCATGATCGCCGGTTGCGGCGGGCTTGGTATGTCAAAATGCCAGCAGCGGAAGGGGTTGCCATGGTTTAATGCCGGTGTTTGCGGCGTTTGTAGTGGAGGGAAGATGATCGTTCGAGAAGGGGATGCCACTGCATGGCGTCGTCTGTCCATGGGACTGACGCTGACACTGCCGGTATTGCTTTGCGCGTGTCCAGGCGCCTTGGCGGTCGACGTGGGTCTAGCCGGCGTGTTTCCTGGCAAGGCTTTGCTGACCATCGATGGCGGTGCTCCGAAGATCATGGCGGTCGACGGAAAAAGTGAGCAAGGGGTCAAGGTTCTATCGGTCGATGGCGAGACGGCGACCATTGAAGCGGACGGTAAGAAGCGTACCTTGCGCGTCGGCCAATATGTCAAGTCGCAATCCGCCAGCACCGCGGGTGCAACGGCCGTATTGACCGCCGATAACAACGGCCATTTCCTGACCACGGGCAATATCAACGGTACCACGGTCCGTTTTCTGGTCGATACCGGCGCGACGATGATTTCGCTCGGTGCCAGCGAGGCGCGACGAGTCGGTATCGATGCCGGCAAGGGGCAATCGGCGGTGGTCAACACCGCAAACGGTCAGGCGACGGTTTCTCGGGTTAAGCTCGATACCGTTCGGGTGGGCGAAATCGTCTTGAACGGCGTCGACGCCGTGGTGCATCAGCAGGACATGCCAATTGCCCTGCTGGGCATGAGTTTTTTGAACCGTATGGAAATGCAACGCGACGGTCAGACCATGACCCTCAAGAAACGTTATTAGGAGAGCCTGAAATGCGCCATCGCAGTGAAAAAATAACGATGTTGGGCCGCGAGCTTGAGATTTTGATGGGCGAGCGACACAAGCTCTTGCAAGTCGTCGGCGCCAGCGCGGCGTTGATCGCGTCGCTGGACAGCCGCCAATTGCCGCGCGAAGCGCTGGAGTCCGCCGATTTGGTGGTCACCTCGATCAACGCCTTGCCGGAAGAGACGCTGCGCGATGCGCTGGCGGCGGTGCGCGCCGAGATAGAAGAGGATGCGAATGTCGCCAGCCACTGACGTCGTGCTTGATTCCCTGTCGGGAGTCGGCAATGGCGAGTTGGCTATCGAACAATTGCGCACCATCCTCCTTCCAGAGCCGTCGAGGGCATGCTTTGTTCTCGAAGACGGTGTCGGTGACGAAGAACTCTTGCCCGCCGCGGTGCTGTTTCCGATTGTTCCGCGCCGGGAGGGACCAATGGTGCTGCTTACCCAGCGTACCGATCATCTCAAGGATCACCCGGGGCAAATCAGTTTTCCGGGTGGGCGTCGCGAGACGACGGATGCGTCGCCGGCGCATACCGCCTTGCGCGAGGCCGCCGAAGAAATTGGTCTGGCCGCCGAACATGTTGAAATTCTGGGCTATCTTCCGGAGTACCGCACCGGTACGGGTTTTCGTGTTACCCCGGTGGTGGCGAAAGTCACGCCGCCTTTCGAGTTGCACCTGGATGCTTTCGAGGTTGCCGAGGCCTTCGAGGTACCCCTGTCGTTTCTGTTGAATCCCGTCAATCATCGGCGCCACTCGCTCCATTATCGCGGCAAACTGCGCCACTACGATGCGATACCTTACGGCGAGTACTACATCTGGGGGGCGACGGCGGGGATGATCATGTCTCTTTACCGCGGGCTCGACGCCTCGTTTCGTTAGACTCCACGTCTCCTTGCCGCTTCCTTCGAACGCCGATCCGGCGCGGGCCGGCAGGCGGGCGCAACGGCGATACGGCAACATTCGCGAATGAGTTTTCTTTCCCTGCTTGCGGCCTTGCTGCTTGAGCAGTTTCGACCGCTGCCGCCACGCTATCTGGTACATGCGCCGCTTGTCCGGCTCGCTACCTTTCTCGAACGCCGCTTCAACGCCGGCGAACGGCGGCACGGGATCATTGCCTGGTCTGTCGGTATCGGCGGCACGTTGCTGTTTACCGGTGGAGTCACCGTGCTGCTGGCTTACCTGAGCCCTTTTCTGGCGTGGTCATGGAACGTCGCGGTGCTCTATCTGGCGATGGGTTTCCGGCAATCCAGCCATTTTTACACGCAGATTCGGTTGGCGCTGCGCATGGAAGACCTGCCGCGAGCGCGCAGGATTCTTGCCGAATGGCGGGGATATTCCACCGTTGGGCTTACCGTAGCCGATGTGGCGCGGCAAGCGATGGCGCAAGCGTTACACGATTCGCACCGCCGTCTGTTTGCCGTATTCTTCTGGTTTTTGTTGTTGCCGGGTCCATATGGAGCGGTGTTGTATCGGGTCGCTGCCTGTTTCGCGTCGACTTGGGGGCGGCGCGCCGACGCCGGCCATGGCGAATTTGGACGCTTCGCAAGACAAACCTTTGCTATCATTGACTGGCTTCCTGTGCGGCTTACCGCCGCCGGTTTCGCCATCGTTGGCGATTTCGAGGATGCTGTCTATTGCTGGCGCACGCAAGCCGACAAATGGTCACCCGATGAATTGGGGATTGTCCTGGCAAGTGCGTCCGGCGCATTGGATGTTCGTCTGGACACACCAGCGTTCGCTTCTGGCGAAAGTGTCGATCGGACGGAGATCGGTACCGGCGATGAAACGGATGTTGACCGCATGGAACGTGTTGTCAGTCTGGTCTTGCGTGCGCTGGTGCTGTGGTTGTTGTTGTTGGGGCTTGCCAATCTGGTAGGCGATTGATCGATTTTATTTCAGGAGTTTCTTCATGAGCAGAGAAGTCGTTGTACTGAGTGCAGCCCGTTCAGCCATTGGCACTTTCGGTGGTTCCCTTGCCAACATGGAACCCCATGAACTGGCCGGCACCGTGATGAAGGAGTCGATCGCCCGTTCCGGTGTCGATCCGCAGCAAATCACCTATGTCACCGTCGGCAACTGCATTCCGACCGATTCGCGTTTTGCCTATGTCGCACGCGTGGCGTCGATCCAGGCCGGTTTGTCGATGGATTCGGTGGCCATGGCGGTCAACCGTCTGTGCGCGTCGGGTTTGCAGGGCATCGTGACCACCGCGCAGAACATCATGCTCGGCGATGCCGATTATGGTGTCGGTGGCGGCGTCGAAGTGATGTCGCGAGGATCCTACATGTTGCCGGCGATGCGTTCCGGCGCGCGGATGGGCGATACCAAGTCGATCGACATGATGGTCGCCACCCTGACCGATCCGTTCGGTGTTGGGCACATGGGAGTGACCGCCGAGAATCTGGCGACCAAGTGGGGTATCAGCCGTGACGAGCAGGATGCCGTCGCCGTCGAATCGCAACGCCGCGCCGGCATCGCCGTTGCCGAGGGGCGCTTCAAGTCGCAGATCGTGCCGATCGTGTTGAAATCCCGCAAGGGCGATGTCATTTTCGATACCGACGAACACGTCAAGGCGAACACGACGATGGAAACACTGGCCAAGATGAAGCCCGCGTTCGCCAAGGACGGCACGGTGACCGCCGGTAACGCTTCGGGCATCAACGACGGCGCGGCCTTCATGGTTCTGGCCGCCGCCGATCTGGCCGCCAAGGCAGGGCAAAAGCCGATAGCGCGTCTGGTCGCTTACGCGGTCGCCGGCGTGCCCAACGACGTGATGGGCGAAGGTCCGATCCCGGCCACCAAGGCGGCGCTCAAAAAGGCTGGTCTGACCCTCGATCAAATGGATGTCATCGAGTCCAACGAAGCTTTTGCCGCGCAAGCGATCGCCGTCAGCCGGGGCCTTGGCCTCGACCCGGTGAAAACCAACCCGAACGGCGGCGCGATCGCCCTCGGTCACCCGGTGGGTTGCTCGGGCGCGTTTATCGCCACCAAGGCGATTTACGAACTTCAGCGCGTTGCCGGCAAGTATGCGCTGGTAACGATGTGCATCGGTGGCGGGCAGGGTATCGCCGTCATCTTCGAGCGCGTCTGAGCGTCATCCGATCGGGTTTCGCCGATAGCCCGACCGGAGACGGTCGGGTTTTTTTGCGCCTGGTGTCAGGTGCCGCGGCACGCCTCGGCCGGTAAGCGCAGGCACCGGGACGCGTCTTCCGGTGTGACGCCGTGCGCGACGACGCCGAGCAGCGGTGCCGGCAGGCGCGCTTCGAGAGTTGCCAGGTTTTCGGAAAACCGTGACATCGCAGGGTCGATGCGGTTGGCGACCCAGCCCGCCAGCCGTAGACCGCGCGCCGCGATGGCCTGCCGTGTCAACACGGCATGGTTGATGCAGCCCAGCCGCATGCCGACGACCATGATCAGTGGTAATTGCAGCAGTGACGCCAGGTCGGCCGTGTCGGTCGTGGGTCCGAGCGGTACGCAGAAGCCGCCGACGCCCTCGACGAGTATCGCCTCGGCCATGTCTTGCAAGCGATTGAAGGCGTCCAGAATCGGCGGCAGTTCAATGGATTGGCCGGCTTCGGCGGCGGCGATGTGCGGCGCAATCGCCGGCTGAAAACCGTAGGGATTGACCCAGGCACGCGGCGCCTGGATCGACGAGGCGGCGAGCAATCGCTCGACATCGTCGTTACGACCGTGCTCGTCAAAACCGGCGGCGACCGGTTTCATCGCCAACGCCTGCAAGCCGGCGCGACGTAGCGTGTGCAGCAGCGCGCAGGCGACAAAGGTTTTTCCGATTTCCGTGTCGGTGCCGGTGATGAACCAGGCGTGGCGGTGGGTGGTCATTTTCTGGCGTAAGCAAAAATAACGTCGTAGTGCGCGGGTAGGCCCGCCGGTGTGCGGTGTCCTTCGTAAGCGGCTTGCACCTGTTGCCAGGCGCGTTTTCCGAACAGGCCGGCGCGCGCGCCATCGCCGACCGAGTTGGCGCCGATTGCCTTGACGGCGTGCAACAAGGTTCTGAGATCCGGGTAATGCAGGCGGACACTTCGCCGTCGCAGGACTATGTCGGTGAATCCGGCGTTCCGCAGTGCCTGTTCGACGGCGGCGGGATCGCTGAAGGCGAGCGTATGCCGATAACTGTCGATGCCGGCGAACGCCGCGCGCAATTCGCGGAAGGTGTCGGGCCCGAGCGTGCTGGTCGCCAGATATCCGCCGGGGCGCAGGACGCGCCAGGCTTCACGAAAAACTTGCCCGGTATCGCACCACTGGATGGTCAGGCTGGAGATCCAGGCGGCGAAGCTGGCGGCGCGGCATGGCAAGGCTTCCAGGTCGCCGGCCACGCAGAGCGCGGGGTTCTGGCGCGCCAGCTCAAGCATCGCCGGCGCGAAATCCAGCGCCGTGAGACGCGCGTCCGGCCAGCGTCGGTGGAGCAGGCGGATGCCGTGGCCAGTGCCGCAACCGGCGTCGAGGATGCTATCGGGTGGGGCGTCGGGCGTCCAGGCGGCAAGCAGATCTTCGCAGACCCGCCGCTGCAAAATGGCGGCGGCGTCGTAAGATCTGGCGGCGCGATCGAAGGATTCGCGAATGCGCGGCTTAAGGGGCAATGGCGGGAGCACAAAAATCGATCAACAATTGAACGCAGCGTTCGGGGTCGGAAAGAAAAGGCGCATGGCCGGCGTCGGCGATCGTGGCCAGGCGCGCGTCGGGAATCGTCGCCTGGAGGTGGCGGGCGGCGGCGAGCGGGTTGATCGCGTCGTTTTCGCCATGGATCAGCAGCGTGGGCACGGCGATGGTCGGCAGCAAGGGGCGTAAATCGATCTCTCGCAACCAGTCGAGTCCCCGCAGGAGCGAGGCGATGGCCGGCAGCGGTGCGGCGGACAGGCCGGCGACGAGCGAGCGGCCAATCGGACGCGCCTGTTTGTCGCCCTGATTGAGCAGGGCGACGAAACGTCGCAAGGTGTGCTCGCGATCGTTCGCGACGCTGGCCGCGAAATCGTCGACCAAGGCCGGACGTTGCGCCGGGAGCCAGTCGGCGCGCTGCACGAAACAAGGCGTGGCGCCAAAAAGAATCAGTCTGGCGACGCGTCGAGGCGCGAGCGCGGCGGCTTGCAGCGCCAGCATGGCGCCAAGCGACCAGCCGCACAAGGTGACGCCGGTCGGCAGAGTGTCGACCAGTGCTTGCGCCGTGGCCACGAAATCGGTGTCGTCGTCGGGCGCTTCATCGTAGCCGGGCAAATCGCCAACGATCACGCGGAGGTGCCGCGACAGCGGATCGTGCAGCGGTTGCCATACCGCGCGTCCGAGTCCCCAGCCGTGCAGCAGATACAGCGTCCGGGTGTCGCCGGCAGTACCTGTCATGCCAGTTCCCGCAAGGCGTAGACCAGTTGCGCGACCTGCGTTTCATCGTGCGCCGCGCTCAACGACACGCGCAGGCGGGCGGTTCCCGCGGGTACCGTCGGCGGGCGAATCGCGGGTACCCACAAGCCACGCTCGTAAAGCGCGTCCGCTATACGCACCGCTTCGTGGTTGTCGCCGACGATCACCGGTTGAATCGCCGTCGCCGACGGCAGCAAGCGCCAGCGTGTGCTGGCCAACCCGTCGCGCAGTTGCGCGATGCGCTGCCATAACCGCTGGCGGCGGGCGTCGCCCTCGGCGATCAACCGCAGACTGGCCGCAAGCGCGCAGGCGATCATCGGGCTGCCGGCGGTGGTGAAAATGTAGGCGCGGGCGCGCTGTTCCAGCCAGTCGATGACGGTGTCGTCGCCAGCGACAAAAGCGCCCGCCGCGCCGGCCGCCTTGCCGAGCGTCCCCATGTACACGAGGCGCTTCGTTCTTGGCAGGTCGAAGTGTTCCAGGCTGCCGCGTCCATGTCGGCCGAGGACGCCGAAACCGTGCGCATCGTCGATCACCAGCCAGGCATCGAAACGTTCGGCCAATGCCGATAGTCCAGGCAATGGCGCCAGATCGCCATCCATGCTGAACACCGCATCGCTGAGGATCAGCTTGCGCTTGGCGGTACTGGTGCTCAGCAGCCGCTCCAGCGCGCTCAGGTCGCCGTGCGGATAGCGGTGACTATCGGCCCGCGCGAGTTGGACGGCGTCGATCAGCGAGGCGTGGTTCAGTCGATCGGCGAAAACGGCGTCGCCGCGTCCGACCAGCGTCGGCACGATGCCCAGATTGGCCATGTAACCGGTGGAAAAGAGCAGGGCGCGCGGAAAGCCGGTGAATTCAGCGATCTGCCGTTCGAGCGCGGCGTGCGGCGCGAGATGGCCGCTGACCAAGTGCGAGGCGCCGCTGCCCACACCCCACTGGCGAGCGCCGGCGCAGGCGGCGTCGATCAGCGCTGGGTCATTGGCCAGTCCGAGGTAGTCGTTGCTGCAAAAACTGAGCAGCGGCCGGCCGTCGACACTGGCCGCGGGGCCGCAAGGCGTGGTCAGAGTGCGGCGCTGGCGGCGCAGACCATCGCCTTCGAGAGCATCCAGCGCGACTTGCAGTTCGTCCCAGATCATTGGCGCAGCGCGGCGTCGAGCGCGGCGGCGGCGCCGGCGACCAGCCACTCGCATTCGTCCTTGCCGATCACGTACGGTGGCATGAAATAAACCGTGTTGCCGATTGGCCGTAGCAGGATTTCGCGCGCCAGTGCCTCGCGATAGAAGCGGCGGGAGAAATCGGGGTCGTCGCTCAGGACGTCGAAAGCGGCAATCATGCCGCGCTGCCGCAGGTGGCGGACGCGCGGGTGCGCGGCGAACGGCTGAAGGCTGCTGGCCAGATGCTCGGCGAGCCGTCGATTGGCTTCGATGATCTGGTCATCGGCGAAGATGTCCAGCGTCGCCAGCGCGGCGCGGCAGGCCAGGGCATTGCCGGTGTAGGAGTGCGAGTGGAGAAAACCGCGGCTGGTGGCGTCGTCGTAAAACGCGGCGTAAACCTCGTCGGTGGTCATCACGATCGACAAGGGCAGATAGCCGCCGGAAATGCCTTTCGACAGGCATAGGAAATCCGGTCGGATCGCGGCTTGCCGGTGTGCGAAAAAAGTGCCGGTACGGCCACAGCCGACGGCGATTTCGTCGCAGATCAGATGCACGTCGTAACGGTCGCACAGCCGACGGGCCAGGCGCAGATACTCCGGGTCGTACATCGCCATGCCGCTGGCGCATTGCACCAGCGGCTCGACGATCAGCGCGGCCGTGTGGCGGTGGTGTTGTTCCAGGTGGCGTTCGAGCGCGACGGCGGCACGCCGGGCGACATCGATTGCCGCCTCGCCGTCCTTGGCCAGACGGGCATCCGGGGTCGGCACGAGGTGTGCTGGCCGGATCAGCGGTGCGTAGGCGTCCTTGAAAATCGCTACGTCGGTGACCGCCAGCGCACCGATGGTTTCGCCGTGATAACTGCCGGACAGACAAAGGAAATCCTGTTTTTCCGGCCGTCCGTGGTTGCGCCAGAAGTGGAAAGACATTTTCAGGGCAATCTCGGTCGCCGACGCGCCGTCGGAGGCGTAGAAGCAGTGACCGAGCGCGCCGTCCGTCAGCGCCGACAAGCGCTCGGAAAGTTCGACCACCGGCTGATGCGTGCAGCCGGCGAGAATGACATGCTCCAGTTCGTCGAGTTGCGCGCGCAGCGCCGCGTTGATGCGCGGGTTGCAGTGACCAAACAGATTGACCCACCATGAACTGATGCCGTCCAGATAACGCCGGCCGTCGAAGTCGTAAAGCCAGACGCCTTGGCCACGGGCGATGGGAATCATCGGCAGCGCGTCGGCCGGTGCCGCATGGTGCTTCATTTGCGTGCAGGGATGCCAGACGGCGGCCAGGCTGCGGGTCAACAACGCGCTATTGTTCATCGTCGTCGCGAGCGTGGCGGTCAGTGCAGCGTTTGCGACGGCGCGTTGGTCTGCTCCGGCATTTCGGCATGGACGGCGTCCCCTTCGGCGTTCGGGTATAGCGGTGCGCCGCAGTCGTCGCAGAACTCGTAGGGAAACTGTTGATCGAGAAGCACAATTTCCTTCAGGCCCGCCTTGCGCAACACGGTTTCGATTTCTCCGGCGACATCGTTGGTTTCGTCCTCGACACCCAGCAAAGGCCATACCACGCCGTGGAAAACGGCGTCGCCATCGCGCGGCCCGAAGCCGATGCGATATTCCTCCAGGCGTTTGTCGTGAAAGGCGCCGACGATCGCGCGCAATTCTTCGGCCGGCTGTCCGAGCGTGGTCTGCAAGAACGCCACCGAGGCATTCAGCGAGTAGGGCCGCGAGGCGCTGTCCGCCGATCGGCAGGCGGAGTGATACGCGTCGGCCAGCAGGGGTTGATAGGCGCAACCGGTCAGCAGCGGTTCAAAGGCCGGTCCACCTTGCTTCACCCATTCCTTGAGAGCCGCCTCGCGGGTGGTTTTGTCCGCTTCGTTCCAGCGGAACAGCGGCTGGCCGCGCGTGACCGCCAGCGTGCCGACCAGATAGCGGGTGTCGGAAAGAAAGCGATTGGTTTCCGGCATGGTCGACGCGTCGATCTCAAGATCGTTGCCGGCGAGCGCGCAGCTGCCCAAGTGGCGCATCAGTTGCCAGGTTTCGACGAAGCTGTGCGGCAATTGATCCGGGCTGTAAAGATAGTCGGCCAAGGCCAGTCGCGCGCCATTCGCGAAGACATGCGCGCCAAGTTGCACTCTCAGCATTTGCAGGGTGCTTTTCGGGATGGTGGCGGCCGGGATGGAAAAGCGCGACCAGGCCAAGAGTGGCACGGCAAACAGCAGCACATCGAATTCGCGGTCGTGGTCGAGCATGACGCAGGATTCCGCATGCGCTTCGATGATATCGGCGAGGTCGTCGTGCGCCATCGGATGGGTGTCGAAAAGACGGTCCAGCGAGGCGGTCAAATCGTCTTCCGAACCGTCGTGGAAGATTTTGTCGACGATTTCCGCGAGGCGTCCTTGCCAGAAGAAATCTTCGAGCTTGCTACCGGAGTCCGCAAGCCCGATGGCCAGACGCCCCAATTCGGTGGCTTCGGCGGAAATGCGCTTGCGGGAAGAGAAGCGGTTGCGTTTCATGGTTTCAAGCCTGAACGGAAAGTCAATCCAGCATTGTAACAAGGTGGCGAGTCCGGCGTTCGCGCGCCTGCATTTTCATGCAACCGATCATTTGTTTCGGGTACCCTCTTCGTCGCAGGTTGATTGCCGGCTGTTCGCCGCCGGCCCACGGCTTGCTGTCGTTTTCCAATAAATTCATAAGGAGACTTTCGATGCTACGACAACTGGTCACGGTTTCGGCGTTTGCATTCCTCGGTGCGGCCAGTGGTGCCGCCACGGCGGCCGAGTTCGGGACGTCAGCGGAGGCGAAAGCCATGCTTGAGAAGGCGGTGGCGGCCGTGGGTGCCGACAAGGCCAAGGCGCTGGATATGTTTACGAAGGGGGAGGGGGGCTTCAAGGATCGCGATCTCTATCCTTATTGCGGTGGCCCGGACGGTAATTTCACGGCGCATCCCACTCTGGTCGGCAAAAGTCTGAAGGATCTCAAGGATAAGGCCGGCAAGGCGCTTGGCGAGGACGTATACGCCAAAGCGAAGGCCGGAGCGGTTTCCGAGGTCGCCTATATGTGGCCGCGTCCCGGACAAGCCGAACCGGTCGCCAAGGTTGCTTATGTCACCAAGGTTGGCGATCAGGTGTGCGCCGTCGGTTACTACAAATAGGACGTGGATGTGAGCCGGAATTGTCCAGCATCACGTCTGCGAACGGTACTAACGATAAAAAAACCCCGCGTAGGCGGGGTTTTTTTGGGGCGTGGTGCCGAAGCGGTCGCGGTTTTCGACCGGTCGGTTTTGATAAAGGTCGCAAAAACCGCTTGGACGGACTGCTTTACGACTCAATAGACTTCGGGAATGAAGGTCTGGTCGGATATCGGCGGCCGCACGTAACCGTGCTCGTCCTGGCGCGGAGGCAACACGATGGGTTCCGGCGTCAGATCTTCGTAGTCGATCATGCTCAGCAGGTGGGTGATGACGTTGAGGCGCGCGCGTTTCTTGTCGTCGCCATCGACCACGTACCATGGGGCTTGCTTGATGTCGGTATGGGCGAACATCGCGTCCTTGGCCTTGGAGTATTCGACCCAGCGCGCACGCGACTCGAGGTCCATCGGGCTGAGTTTCCAGTGTTTTTCAGGACGGAAAATGCGTTTCTGGAAGCGGCGCTCCTGCTCGTCGTTGCTCACCGAGAACCAGTACTTGATCAGGATGATCCCGCTACGAACGAGCATGCGTTCGAATTCGGGGCAGGTGCGCAGGAATTCACGGTATTCCTCGTCGGAGCAGAAGCCCATGACGCGCTCGACGCCGGCGCGGTTGTACCAACTGCGGTCGAAGAGCACCATCTCGCCACCGGCCGGAAGATGCTGGACATAGCGCTGGAAATACCATTGCGTTTGTTCGCGGTCAGTCGGTGCCGGCAGGGCGGCGACACGGGTGACGCGAGGGCTGAGACTCTCGGTGATGCGCTTGATCGTTCCGCCCTTGCCGGCCGCGTCGCGTCCTTCGAAGAGAACGACGACTTTCAGCTTCTTGAATTTGATCCATTCCTGCAATTTGACGAGTTCGATCTGGAGCTTGGCCAGACGTTCTTCGTAAAACTTGGTTTTCAATGGTTGTTTGCGAACGCTGGCGGCACCGTCGTTCTGCCCGTTCTTGCCTGCGTCACTGCTTTTGCCGGACGCTTTTCCCTTGGTGGCTTTGGCCGCCTTGGTCTTCGCTGGTGCCTTTTTCGCGGCAGCGGCGTTTCCGCCGGTGCTTCCCACCGCTTTTACCGAACTCGTCTTGCGCGGCGTTCTCGCCGGGGTGGCTACCGTTGCGGCCTTCTCAACGGCGACGTTTTCGGTCTTGGCTTGATCGCTGACCTCCTCTTGTGCGGTCTTGACTTCACTCATTGATGCCTCCTTGGTATAAACAAAAACAGGTACGAGATGAAAATGTGTCACGGCAGCGATTCGATGCGGCGACGCTATCGGACGCCTTATTGCCGGTGACGGTGCAGCAACAACACCGTGTGGCGGACGGCAACATGGCTACCGTGCCCCGCACGAATGCACAACAACGCGGCATGAGACGATTCAGGGCGCGGCAAATGCCCGGAAGCCTCGGTGGCCTCGTTCATTGGTAATGATTGTCGGCGGACAACAGCGAAGCCGAAACTCGCCAGACAGGCGAAAAAAAAGCGATTTTGGTTGGCAAATTTCGGATCGTAAAAGTACCTTGCTTCAACGGATCGAATCAGTGAAGACAATCGCCGGCAACCGGGCACCTGTCGATTCTGGCGTTTGGACTTTTTCCTCGTCGGATTGGGCCATTGCGATCATGGACGGTGTGTTGGCGGTTCTCCGCAGGGCGTGAATGACATTAACCAAGGTCAAAATCTCTTTTTTCAAAGCCCAACAATCCAATGCCATCTTGAATTGTTAGCATGGTTCTCTTTCTCTTTGCGCCGGAATCAACCGGGGCGGCAATTATCGTTCATTTTTTCAGAAAAAAGAACCCTGTGACGCACGAAATGTGCAAGCGCATGGTTGCGCTCGTGAACTATTTCACAAATCTGGTTACGCGTGGTTTTCTGGCGAGAGGCTGTTCGAGGCCATGCTGCCGTGGGTTGTGGCGGGCGCCGCAAAAAAACGAAGGCAACCTTCACGGTTGCCTTTGTGGATGGCCGAATGTCGCGCCTGGGATGAGGCAACCTGCCGACGACGTCGGCGAGGTTCCTTGGCGCCAGGGGCGGCGGCGCGTTTAGCCGAGCTTGGCGAAAGCGTCGACGACGTCGGCGGGGGCCTGCACCAATTCGATTAGCACGCCCTCGCCGGCGATCGGGAATTCGGCGTTGGCCTTGGGGTGCAGAAAAGTGATGTCGAAACCGGCGGCACCCTTGCGAATTCCGCCGGGCGCGAAGCGCACACCGTTTGCCGACAGCCATTCGACGGCTTTCGGCAGATCGTCGATCCACAGGCCGACGTGGTTGAGCGGTGTGGCGTGCACCGCTGGTTTCTTCTCCGGGTCGACCGGCTGCATCAAGTCGACTTCGACCTTGAAGGGGCCGCTGCCCATTGCGACGATGTCTTCGTCCACGTTCTCGCGTTCGCTGACGAAGTTGCCGGTGATTTCCAGGCCGAGCATGTCGACCCATAGTTGACGCAATTTCAGTTTATCCGGGCCGCCGATGGCGATTTGCTGGATACCGAGGACTTTGAACGGACGCTGGCTCATCTTTGTTTTCCTGTTTTATTGGGACTTGATTAGGGGAATTTGTCGTTGCGCGACGTCAATCGCGTGCGGAACGACGCAAGGCGGCGGAGGCGGCAATTTCTCCTCCGCGCGAAAAAGCTTCGACATTGCCGTCGATGGTAGCAGGGTCGTACAGATAATTCACCATCAGGCCGTAGGATTGTTGCTTGCCGCGCGCCGAAGTGTCCGCCAGATAATTGAGACGTTCGATACGCGCGCCGTTGCCCAGATGGAAGCGGGCGACCGGGTCATGGGGGCGTCCATCGTGGTTGGCACGCAGCAGGTAGCGCGCCGCCAGACGGGTCAATCCATGCGACATGGCGCGGGCCAGTCGGGGATTCTCCATCCACCGCTCGTCGGCGAGCAGCCGAGGGAGGTCGCCGGCGCCGGCCAGCGGCGCGGTATCCGGTGGCAGGTGGCGGGCGATGCGTTGTAGATCGTCCGCGGTGAAGGCCTGTTCCCAGGTGGCCGGAGTTTTTTCCGCCCAGCGCCGGAACGAGGGGAGCGGCGAGAGCGTGGCGAAATTGACCAGATGCGGGTAGTCGCGCTTCAAGTCGTCTACCACCCGTTTGAGCAGGAAGTTACCGAATGAGACGCCGCGTAGTCCGGCCTGCGTGTTCGAGATCGAATAGAAGATGGCGGTGCTTGCCCGCTCGGTGTCAAAGACCGGCGCGTGTTCGTCGAGCAGCGTTTGAACGTTGTCGGCCAAGTGGTCGGTCAACGCGACTTCGACGAAAATCAAGGGTTCCAGCGGCATCCTGGGGTGAAAAAAGGCGTAGCAGCGTCGATCGGAGTCGAGGCGGTTTTTCAAATCGCTCCAGGAGCGGATTTCATGCACCGCCTCGTATTCGATCAATCTCTCAAGCAGCGCCGCCGGCGAATCCCAGGTAATGCGTTGCAGTTCCAGGAAGCCGACATCGAACCAGGCGCCAAGGCGGGATTCGAGTTCGCGGTCAAGCGAGCGCAGCGCCGGATCGAGGTCGAGAAACCGCAACAAGTCGGCCCGCAGGTCGACGAGAAACTTGACGCCCTGCGGCAGGGCATTGAATTGCGTCAGGATACGCAAGCGAGACGAGCGCATGGCATTGCGCAACGTCGCTTCCGCGGCCCACTGCGTTTCGCTGCCGATCGCCGCCTGATAATCGGCGTGCGCGCGGGCCACCGCCTGCGGGTCGGGCCCAAACTCGGTGGCGATGACCCGCAGGAACGCGGCACGACCTTCGTCGTCGAGGCGCAGATAGGTTTCCGCCAGTCTACCCGCGCGCTGTCTGGTCGAGACTTCGCCTCCCACGCCGCCGGCGCATTCAAGCAACAGATCGCGAACCCGCTCCAGCTGTTTGCCATCGAGACTACGTCGGCCGGCGCTTTCGGCGAGTAGTATCCGCATCCGGCGCAGTCCGCGCGCAACAAAGTTCGTAGCCATGGTTCATCCTCCTGTTCATCGCGGCGGTGCGCCGTTCAAGAATGCCGGCGATGCGCGACCACGAGAAAAAGCACGCCAATCAGGATCATCGGCAGCGAAAGCCACTGCCCCATGCTGATCGTATAAGAAAAGCCGAAGATTCCCGCATCCGGCGATCTGAAATATTCGCCAATCCAGCGCAAAACACCATAACCGATCAGGAATACGCCAGAAACCGCCGCCCGCGGTCGCGGCCGACTGGAATAAAGCCACAGTATCGCGAACAGTAACAGTCCTTCCAGCGTCGCCTGGTAGATTTGCGACGGGTGGCGCGGCAGCGCGTCGACGCGCGGAAAAATCATCGCCCATGGCAAGGACGGGTCGGCGACGCGTCCCCACAGTTCGCCGTTGATGAAATTGCCGACACGGCCGGCGGCGAGACCCAGTGGCACCAGCGGAGCAATGAAGTCGGTGATTACTAGCCAGTTGGTGTCTGTTTTGCGCGCATGAAGCCACATGGCCACCAGTACGCCAAGAAACCCGCCGTGAAAGGACATGCCACCTCGCCAGACCGCGAGAATCTCAAGCGGCTGCTGGAGGTAGTAAGCGGGTTCGTAGAACAGCACTTGCCCCAGACGACCGCCGAGGATCACACCCAGGACGCCATGGAACAGGAGGTCGTCGAGCCGTTGCAGCGTCCAGCCATCGCCGGTGAGTTGCGGATGGTGCAGGATACGGTGTCGGCCCAGCCACCAGAACTGGATGAAAGCCACCAGATACATTAAACCGTACCAGTGCACGCTCAAGGGGCCGAGCGAAACGGCAACGGGGTTGAACTGCGGATGGGTCAACACGGCACGAACACCCCAAGGCTTTCGGATAGAATTCGGATTATATCGCGCCAGTCTTGGGCGTGTTTTCGATTGGAGATTCGTCATGCCCCACTACCGATCCCGCACTTCCACCCACGGCCGCAACATGGCGGGCGCGCGCGCCTTGTGGCGTGCCACCGGGATGAGCGACGGTGATTTCGGCAAGCCGATCATTGCCGTGGTCAACTCGTTCACCCAGTTCGTGCCCGGTCACGTACATCTCAAGGATCTCGGTCAGCTCGTCGCGCGCGAGATTGAGGCCGCCGGCGGCGTCGCCAAGGAGTTCAATACCATCGCCATCGACGACGGCATTGCCATGGGGCACGACGGCATGTTGTATTCGCTGCCTTCGCGCGATCTGATCGCCGATTCGGTGGAGTACATGGTGAATGCCCATTGCGCTGACGCCATGGTCTGTATTTCGAATTGCGACAAGATCACGCCGGGGATGTTGATGGCCACCCTAAGGGTCAATATTCCGACGATTTTCGTTTCCGGGGGGCCGATGGAAGCCGGCAAGGTGCGCTGGGGAGGCAAAACCGTTGCCGTCGATCTGGTCGACGCCATGGTCAAGGGGGGTGACAGCCGTTGCTCCGATGAAGAAGTCGACTCCTTCGAGCGCTCGGCCTGCCCGACTTGCGGTTCATGTTCCGGCATGTTTACCGCCAACTCGATGAATTGTCTGACCGAAGCGCTTGGGTTTTCACTTCCTGGTAACGGGACCGTGCTGGCCACCCACGCCGATCGCCGCGAACTTTTCCGCAAGGCCGGCGCCCGGATCGTCGACCTGTGCCAGCGCTACTATCGACAGGACGATGCCTCGGTATTGCCGCGCGCCATCGCGAGCTTCGATGCGTTTGAAAATGCCATGACTCTCGATGTGGCGATGGGTGGGTCGACCAACACCGTGCTGCATATTCTGGCGGCCGCGCAGGAAGCCGGCGTGGATTTCACGATGGCCGATATCGACCGCATCTCGCGCAAAGTGCCCTGTCTGGCCAAGGTCGCGCCGGCGTCCCCCGACTACCATATCGAGGATGTGCACCGCGCTGGCGGCATTTTTGGTCTTCTCGGCGAACTGGACCGCGGTGGCCTGATTCATCGTCACGTGCCGACGGTGCATACCAAGACACTGGGCGAAGCCATCGATATCTACGACGTGATGCGTACGCACGATTCGGAAGTGTTCGAATTTTTCAAGGCCGCTCCGGGTGGTATCCCGACGCAGACCGCTTTCTCGCAAAGTCGCCGCTACCCGGAACTGGATCTCGACCGCACGCACGGTTGCATTCGCGACCGCGCCAACGCCTATTCGCTCGACGGCGGTCTGGCAGTGCTCTACGGCAACATCGCCATCGACGGTTGCATTGTCAAGACCGCCGGGGTCGATGAAAGCATCTGGGTTTTCAGCGGCCGGGCACGGGTATTCGAAAGCCAGGACGAGGCGGTGCAAGCCATTCTCGGCGACCGGATCAACCCGGGCGATGTGGTGGTGATTCGCTACGAAGGACCGCGCGGCGGACCTGGCATGCAGGAAATGCTGTACCCGACCTCCTATCTGAAATCGAAAGGGTTGGGCAAATCCTGCGCTTTGTTGACCGATGGGCGGTTTTCGGGCGGAACCTCGGGTTTGTCGATCGGGCACGCCTCGCCGGAAGCGGCGGACGGCGGTGCCATCGGTCTGGTGGAAGAGGGCGATCTGGTCGAAATCGATATTCCAGGGCGGCGAATCCATCTGGCCGTTACCGACGACGAACTGGCTGGACGCCGCGCGGCGATGGACAGTCGGGGCGAGGCCGGATGGCGACCGGCGGCGGCGCGTCGGCGGATCGTTTCGCAGGCGTTGTCGGCTTATGCGCTGATGGCGACATCGGCGGCGACCGGCGCCGTTCGCGACCTGTCTAGACTGAAAAAACGATAGGCGCCGCAACAGGGAGAGGGCGGGCGATTCGTTCGGCAAACGGTTTCGGGATAAGGTCAACGCCACTACTCGTCTGGGCGTTTACCCGCATGCGGTTCGTTGTGCCGTTGGCGTGGCTCAAGAGGCTTTCCAAGCCGGCGAAACTGAAATAAGATCATCCCGTTTTATCCTCATACCTGAACGGAGTAAAAACATGAAAGCAATCTACGTGTGCTTGCTGGCCACCGCCGGCATCATGTCCGCCGGCGCGGCACAGGCCGACGAGGCGCTTGCCAAGGCCAAGGGCTGCCTGGCGTGCCACGCCATCGACAAAAAAATTGTCGGTCCGGCCTATAAGGATGTGGCCAAGAAATACACCGCCAAGGATGAAGCCAAACTGGTCGAAAAGGTGCTCAAGGGTGGCAAGGGTTCCTGGGGCGAGGTTCCGATGCCGCCAAACGCTACTGTCAAACCAGAGGAAGCGACCAAGCTGGTTAAATGGATTCTCAGCTTGAAGTGATCGCTTCGAAAACAAGAAAACCGGCCCAGAGCCGGTTTTCCGTTTCAAGATCGAAACTGATAACGATATGCAAACGGAACGTTGATATGCATGTTGACAAGCTGCTGATGTGCTTGGACAATCGCCCGCTCGTTATGCCCGTATGAACCAATATCGGAGAACAAATCTATGAACCATGTACGTATTCCTGGTGTGCTCGTCGTTCTGGCTGCTTCCGTGGCGATGATTGGCTGTGGCAAGAAGGAGGAACCCAAGGTTGCCGCTCCGGCTCCCGCGGCGGCTCCGGCACCGGCCGCCAAGCCGGAACTCGTGGTTAAGATTGGCCACGTCGCTCCGCTGACCGGCCCGATTGCACATTTGGGCAAGGACAACGAAAACGGTGCGCGTTTGGCGGTCGATGACGCCAACGCCAAGAAACTCGAAATCGACGGCAAGATCATCAAATTCGAACTGCTGGGTGAAGACGACCAGGCCGATCCGAAGACGGCGACGGTCGTTGCGCAAAAACTGGTTGATGCCAAGGTGGCCGGCGTTGTCGGGCACCTCAATTCGGGCACCACCATTCCCGCCTCGGCAATCTACAATCAGGGCGGTCTGCCGCAAATCTCGCCTTCGGCGACCAATCCGAAATACACCCAGCAGGGCTTCAACACCACCTTCCGCGTGATGGCCAATGACATCCAGCAAGGTTCGGTGATCGGCACTTACGCCGTCAAGGATTTGGGCGCCAAGAAAGTGGCGATCATCGATGACCGCACCGCCTATGGGCAGGGCCTGGCCGACGAGGTCGAAAAAGCGGCCAAGGCCGCTGGCGCGACCGTCGTGGCGCGTGAGTTCACCAACGACAAAGCCACCGATTTCAAGGCCATCCTGACCAAAATAAAAGCCAAGAAACCCGATGCCATTTTCGTTGGCGGCATGGATGCCATCGGTGGGCCGATGCTCAAGCAAATGAAGGAGCTTGGGATCAAGGCCAAATTCACCACTGGTGACGGTGGGTGCTCGCCCGAGCTGATCAAGCTCGCTGGCGACGCGTCGGAAGGCGTGGTGTGCTCACAAGCCGGTTTGCCGGTCGACAAGCTGCCTAACGGTCAAAAATTCGTCGAAGATTTCACCAAGAAGTACGGCCAGATTCAGATTTATTCGCCTTACAGCTACGATGCGGTGATGGTTCTGATTGACGCCATGAAACGCGCCAACTCTGTCGATCCAGCCAAGTATCTGGCAGAAGTCGGTAAGACGTCGTATAACGGCGTCACCGGAAAAGTGGAGTTCGACGAGAAAGGCGACATCAAGAACGGCGCAATCACCGTCTTCGAAATCAAGGATGGCAAGCTGGTTGCATTGAAGTCCGAAGGTGGCGCCGCCGCACCGGCGGCGGCACCCGCTCCTGCGGCGGCTCCGGCACCTGCTGCCGCGCCCGCACCGGCGGCCGCTCCTGCTGCTCCAGCGGCGCCCGCACCGGAAGCCAAGAAATAACGGCTTTCGACACCGAGGGGATGGTGAAGAAACCATCCCCTCGTTCTTTTTCCTCCGTCCGCATTTGCTCGGCATGAACCGGAATAACGTCCCAGCGGCCCGATTTCTGGTGTCCTGCATTTGAACACTCGCTTCGCCGCGAGCACCCTGTTGCGGAAAGCTTGACCATGGATACTCTCCTTCAGCAGTTGATTAACGGTATAACCTTGGGTGCGGTCTACGCACTGGTCGCCTTGGGTTATACGATGGTGTACGGAATTATCGGCCTGATCAATTTCGCGCACGGCGAGGTGGTGATGATCGGCACGATGGTTGCCTTCACGGTCATCGTTTCCCTTGCCGGTTCCGGCATGCCTTTGTTGATCGTGCTCGGCATCGGTCTGGTTGTTTCGGTAATCGTGTGCATGGTTCTCGGTTGGGCGCTGGAACGCGTTGCTTACCGTCCGTTGCGACATGCGCCAAGATTGACGCCGCTGATCACCGCCATTGGGATGTCCATTGTTTTGCAGAATGTGGCGATGATCATCTGGGGCAGGAACTACATCACTTTTCCGCCGATGATCGAGAAAATAATCTATGACATCGGTGGTGCGAGTTTTACCAATGTCCAGGTGGCGATCGTTTCGTTGGCGGCGGTGATGATGGTCGGTCTGATTTATCTGGTGCACCGTACCAAGATTGGCATGGCGATGCGGGCGACCGCGCAAAACCCGCATGTCGCGTCGCTGATGGGTGTCGATATCAATCGCGTCATTGCCATGGCATTCGTCATCGGTTCGGCGCTGGGCGCGGTCGCTGGTTGCATGGTTGGTTCGTATTACGAAATCGCGCATTACCAGATGGGTTTCATGCTTGGCTTGAAGGCATTCACCGCAGCGGTTCTGGGGGGTATCGGCAATCTGGCGGGTGCGATGGCTGGCGGTATTCTGCTCGGCGTCATTGAGGCGCTTGGCGCGGGTTACATCGGTGATCTGACCGGCGATTTTCTCGGTAGTCACTACCAGGATATCTTCGCGTTCATCGTCCTGATCGTGGTGTTGATGTTCCGCCCGTCGGGTCTGTTTGGCGAGCGTACGGGAGATCGGGCATGAACCGGCGTGTAGGAAAAACCGTTTCCTGGCAACGGCATTGGTTGGGCATGCTGTTGGTGGCCGTCGTTCTGGTGGCCGTACCTTTCGTTGCGGCTCTCGGTGGGCAGGCGTGGGTGCGTATCGCCAACTTCGCCATCCTTTATATTTTCTTGGCGCTGGGCCTGAACATCGTTGTCGGTTACGCCGGACTGCTCGACCTGGGTTACGTTGCCTTCTACGCTGTCGGCGCTTATACCTACGCCTTGCTGGCCTCGCCGCATTTCGGAATTCATCTTCCGTTTTGGGTGATATTGCCCTTTGGCGCCGCATTGGCCTGTTTTTTTGGCGTCATTCTGGGAGCGCCGACACTGAAATTGCGTGGAGACTATCTGGCGATCGTCACCCTGGGTTTCGGCGAGATCATTCGTATATTCATGAACAACCTCAACGCGCCAATCAACATCACCAACGGTGCGCAGGGGATTACCTTGATCGACCCGATCCGCATCGGCGACTTTTCCTTTGCGCAAACCTCCACCGTATTCGGCGTGAGCATCAGTGGACCGCACAAGTACTATTTCCTCCTTGTGACATTGGCGATTCTGGTCATCTTCATCAATATCCGCCTGCAGGATTCCCGTATCGGACGCGCGTGGCAAGCGATCCGCGAAGATGAGGTGGCGGCCAAGGCGTGCGGCATCAATACCCGCAATATCAAATTATTGGCTTTTGCCATGGGCGCGTCATTTGGTGGTATCGCCGGCGGCGTTTTTTCCGCGATGCAGGGTTTCGTCAGCCCGGAAAGCTTTTCTTTGATGGAGTCGATCACCATTTTGGCGATGGTTGTTCTTGGCGGCATGGGACACATCCCCGGTGTCATCCTTGGCGCGATTCTGCTGACCGCCTTGCCGGAAGCGTTGCGGTACGGTATCGATCCGCTGCAGCGCATGGTTTTCGGACACCCGGTCGTCGATCCGGAAAGCATGCGCATGCTGGTTTTCGGCTTGGCTCTGGTACTGGTGATGCGCTTCCGCCCGGCGGGTTTGTGGCCCTCGTCGCAACGACGCCGCGAGCTTAGCGAGGGGACCCACTGATAATGAGCGAGAAACCGATTCTGCTCGCCGCCTGCGAGGTGGCCAAACATTTTGGTGGCGTCAAGGCGCTGCATGACGTGTCGCTGACCATTCGTCGCGGCGAGATCTATGGCTTGATCGGTCCCAACGGCGCCGGCAAAACGACGTTCTTCAACTGCCTGACCGGTCTGTACAAGAACGAGGGTGGATATTTCGTTTTCGACGGTAACCGGCTTGCCGCCGATGCGCCGCACAAGGCGGCGGCCGTTGGCATCGCCCGCACGTTTCAGAACATTCGCCTGTTCGGCAACATGACGGCGATCGAGAACGTGATGGTTGGTCGCCATTTGCGTACCAACGCCAATGTTTTTGGCGCCATCTTTCGCAACCCGGCGACTCGTGCCGAGGAGGTGGCCATCGTCCGCCGCGCCGAAGAACTGCTGCATTATGTTGGCATTCACGAGCGGGCGCACGACTACGCCAAACACCTTTCCTACGGCGATCAGCGCCGTCTGGAAATTGCCCGCGCCTTGGCCACCGAACCGAAACTGCTCGCGCTCGACGAACCCGCGGCGGGGATGAACGGTACCGAAACCGAAGCGTTGCGTCTGCTGGTCGAGGGGATTTGTCGCGACGGCGTCACCGTGCTGCTGATCGAACACGACGTGAAGCTGGTGATGGGTCTCTGCACGCGGGTGGCGGTGCTCGACTACGGTGAGAAAATCTGCGAAGACGTGCCAGCGGCAGTGCAGAAAGATCCCCGCGTTATCGAGGCGTATCTCGGCGGTTCGGTGGCTTGAAGGGAACGGACGAATCATGCTTGAAGTTAACGGATTGCGGGTTTCCTACGGTGGTATTCAGGCCGTTCGCGGCATCACCTTTCATGTCAACGAAGGCGAAATGGTTGCCTTGATCGGTGCCAATGGCGCGGGTAAAAGCAGTACCTTGCGCGCCTTGTCACGACTGCTCGACCCTGCCGGTGGCAGCGTTCGTTACCGTGGCAGCGAAATTCTCGCGTTGCCGCCGCACCGATTGGTCGAACAGGGCATTGCGCTGGTGCCGGAAGGTCGCGGTGTCTTTCCGCGCATGACCTGTATCGAGAATCTGCGCATGGGCGCCTATAGCCGCAACGACAAGAGCGCCGTCGAAAGCGATCTCGAACATGTGCTCGGACACTTTCCACGCCTCAAGGAAAGAGCGCAGCAACTGGCGGGAACACTTTCCGGCGGCGAACAGCAGATGCTGGCTATCGGCCGCGCGTTGATGAGTCGTCCGAAGCTGATGCTGCTCGACGAACCTTCAATGGGCTTGGCGCCGATCATGGTCCAGAAGATTTTCGAAGTGATCCGCGCCGTGGCCGCCGACGGGATGACCATTTTGCTCGTCGAGCAAAATGCCAAGTTGGCGCTGGAAGTCAGTCAGCGCGGTTATGTGATGGAAAGCGGCGAAATCACCGTCACCGACGAATCGAACAAATTGCTGGCCGACCCAAAAGTCCGCGCCGCCTACCTCGGCGAATAGCAACGCCGCGAGGTGGCCGTCGGCGGTTGATTGATCGGTTTCTTGTCCGTTGTCCGTCAACACGGACCGACCACCATCAGCCCTGCTATCTGTCTGACGCGACAATCGCTTTACGGTGTTGTCAGTTCGCGCAGATAACGCTGCCAGTTGGCGACGTAGTGATCGGCGCTGTGCAGCAGGCGGGCAACCTCTTCTTCGCTGAGCTGGCGGATCGCCTTGCCGGGCGAGCCGACGATCAGCGAGTGGTCGGGAAAGATTTTTCCTTCCGGGATCAATGTGTTGGCGCCGACGATACTGCCGTTGCCAATGACCGCGCGGTTCAGAATCACCGAGCCGATGCCGATCAGCGAGCCGTCACCGACCGTGCAGCCATGCAGCATCACCAGATGGCCGACGGTGACATTCCGGCCAATGCACATCGGCACGCCTTCGTCGGTATGTAAAACGCAGCCGTCCTGGATGTTGCTGTTTTCGCCGATGCTGATCGGGTCGTTGTCGCCGCGCACGGTGGCGTTCCACCAGATAGAGGCGTTTTTTGCCAGACGGACATCGCCGATGACCGTGGCGTTTGGGGCGACCCAGCTTTGCGGATCGATCTGTGGGCGGCGGGCGCCGAGGGCGAAAATGGGCATGATAGGCTCGCACGACTGTAAGGAGTGGCGGATTGTAGCCTGCTCCAGCGGCGCTTGGTACGATGTCATGCGCCAGGATGGATGGGCTGTTTGCCACCGTGGTGAGCAAACCGGGGCAAAGACGCGTAGTCGTCCGGCAATCCTCGTGCTTTTTCGCTACCATGACTCGCGCGAATCCGTTTACGGCGGGTGCTGGCCGCGCACCATCGTGTTTTTCTCCCTTCGACTTTTTTTCGGCGACCTTCAATGATTCCGTGGATGGAAGCAATCAGCCTGGTGGGTTTGTTGGCACTTGGCTGGTTCTGGTACGTCAGTTTTCAGTCGCGCGCGGCAGCGATCGAGGCGGCTCGAGCCGCCTGCCAGTCCGAAAATTTTATGCTGCTCGACGATACCGTGGCGCTGACGTCGCTCCGTCTTCAGCGCGATGACGAAGGTCGCTTGCGTCTACGGCGCGTTTATCGCTTCGAATACAGCGACACAGGCGACAACCGTCGCGATGGCGATCTCGCGCTGTTCGACGACAAGGTGCTGACAGTGAGGCTCGCCACCCAGCGCCGTAGTGAGTGGTATGTCGTGCGGGACCTCAATGAACCGAAGTGATTGTTTTCATCACCCCTTCGCCTGCCGATAACGAAAATGAATTTCTTGGCGCACGCCCTGCTCGCAGGGCCGGATGACGACTATCGTCTGGGTGGGCTGCTCGGCGATTTCGTGAAAGGACCGTTGGTTTCACCGCCGACCGGTTGCAACGAAACGGTGTTGAGTGGTATCCGCTTGCACCGGCGAATCGACAGCTTTGCCGACACACATCCGGCTTTTCTCCGTAGCCGACGGCGGGTCAGCGTCGAACGTCGTCGCTACAGTGGCATCATGATCGACATGTTTTACGATCACTTTCTTGCCAAGCACTGGCACCGCTATTCGCCGACCCCGCTTGAAGTGTTCAGCGCCGATGTCTACGCCTTGCTGGCGCGACACTGCTTGCCCGAGCGACTGGCTGCGATTCTGCCGGCGATGCGTCGTGAAAATTGGCTCACCGCTTATCGCGATCCCTTGGCCGTGGTGCGTGCTCTCGACCAAATGGCGCGGTTTCGTCTGCGCGGAGAGGACGGTTTGACCGGGGCGGGCGGCGAATTACTTGCCAATGCGCCGGCTTTCGAACAAGATTTTCTCGCTTTCTTTCCAGAGGCCGTTGTTTTTGCTGAATGTTTTCGTTCGCGGCAAGGTGCCGGCGCGCGTCAAGGTAGTTGTCGCCTCAGTCATGCGGCCAGCGGCTGAATAAGCGTGTCGTCCGAACACGCGTTGACAATGCAATTGCGTTCGGGATTCAGGGTCACGGGGCCGACCGGCGTCCAATTTCGCATTTTCCTGGACCAGCGTGCCGGCCTGTTCTCGCGGGGCGCCATCGCGCTATCGTTCCACCCATGACCCAGCTCTCGTTTTTCACGGACGGAGACGTCGCGACGGCGGCCGCCAGGATGGCGGCGGCGGGACACGGGGAGAGGGGTGCGGTGTTCACCCGTCGCGAGGTCGTCGATTTCATCCTGGACCTTGTCGGCTACACGGCCGACAAGCCCCTTTGCCGGTTCCGTCTCCTCGAACCCTCTTTCGGCCACGGGGACTTCCTCGTCGGCGTCGTCGGCTCCTCGCCTCTTACAAGGGGAGCAACCCGGAGAGGGACCTTGCCGAGGCGGTGAGGGGGGTTGAGATACACGCGGACAGCGCGAGGCGGACCAAGGAAAGGCTCGCCTCGGTTTTCGCCGAACACGAGCACGGCAAGGCCCTCGCCGAGAGGCTGACGGACCTTTGGCTCGTCGAGGCCGACTTTCTCCTGTCGGACATGCGCCCGCGCTTCACGCATGTCGTCGGCAACCCGCCCTATGTGGCGCCAGGAGATGGTGGACGGCGCCCTGCTCGCGGCGTATCGCGCGCTTCATTACGATCCATGACAGGGCGGACCTCCATGTCCCGTTCATGGAGCAGAGTCTCGGCCTTCTCGCGGACGACGGGGAACTCTGTTTCATCTGCTCCGACAGGTGGACGAAAAACAAATACGGCGGCCCTCTCCGGCAACTCGTGGCATCGAAATACCGCCTGGCGGTCTATGTGGACATGGTCGGCACGCCGGCCTTCAACGCCGACGTCATCGCCTATCCGGCAATCACCGTCATCTCGCGGGATCGCCGCTCCACCGCCACGCGGGTCTTGCATCGTCCCGACATCGACGCGGAAAGCCTCTCAAGGCTTGCCCTGTCCCTGCGCGGCGCGGACGACGGCGCGGACGACGCCGACCATATCGTCCGCGGATCCGAACCTTGGCTTCTCGACAAGGAGACGGCAAGAACCGGCCTCGTCGAATATCCGAGGCTGCGGGCTATCTCGAAAAACACGAGGGGGCGTCCGCGCGAGGAACGTCGCCAAAAGGACTCCCGACGCCTGGTATCGGACCATCGACCGCATTTACCCCGATCTGGCGCGGCGGCCCAAACTCCTCGTCCCCGACATCAAGGGCGGGGCGCGGGTGGTCTTCGAGGAGGGCTGGTTCTATCCCCACCATAACTTCTATTTCATCGTCTCATCCTCGTGGGATCCGCGGGCGTTGCAGACGGTCCTCGGCTCGGGCGTGGCCGACTGATATTGCCCCTGTTTTGTGTAGCTCTTAGCCCACGGATTACGCGGCCTTTTTACGCTGTGCCGCGTACCAGCGTTGCTCGTACTGCATGGGGCTGAGGTAGCCCAAGGACGAGTGTAATCGCTTGTGATTGTAGAACGCCCCCCAGTCCATCACGGCTTGGCGGGCCTTTTCGCGCGTGGCAAATTTCTGCCCATGCACGCTGGCCGTCTTGAGCCGCCCCCAAAAGCTCTCGGTGGGCGCGTTGTCCCAGCAGTTGCCTTTGCGGCTCATGGATGAACGCACTCCCCACGCCTTCAAGGCATCCTGAAACTCGTGGCTGCAATACTGGCTGCCGCGATCGCTGTGGAATATCACACCCGCAGCGGGGCGACGCCTGAACCACGCCATGGCCAATGCATCCTTGACCAGGCTGGCCTTCATGTGCGGCTGCAGGCTCCACCCCACCACTTGTCGGCTGTAGAGGTCAATCACGGCGGCCAGGTACAGCCAACCCTCGTCGGTGGCGATGTAGCAGGCTGCTCAAAACCCCCGCCCCAGCTACGCCGATGAGATAATTCGAACCTTGCCTGAACGAGATGGAAAAAAGATGAGAAGGCCCGACACGACGCAGCCTGCGATGTTCAGCTACCGGACGCTGGAAGAGCGGATTCCGGCAAGTCATCCGCTGAGGAAGCTGCGGGTGGTGGTCGATGGGATTCTGGGCGCGATGCAGGCGACCTTCGAGCAGCTGTATTCGCGC
>Ga0208938_1000092_pt1 | contig 94156 bp, 89 predicted proteins | sample AD_UKC125_MetaG_FD_184434 | JGI IMG/M metagenome (GOLD analysis project Ga0208938, IMG submission 184434) | Active sludge microbial communities of municipal wastewater-treating anaerobic digesters from USA - AD_UKC125_MetaG (SPAdes) (version 2) | ecosystem: Engineered > Bioreactor > Anaerobic >... | reverse complement strand
GGCGATCAGGCTGAAGTCGATCAGGATGCCGTTTTCCAGCGCCAGCTTGGCGCCGGCGGCGGGTATCGGTATGCCGTCGGAAACACTCGTCGCGTTGAGGTTGTGATAATCGGTCCCGTCGGCACGGCGCACCATGCCGGACTGGTCCCAGCGGCGCACGCGGGTATGCCGGTCCGGATCGGTCTTGCCCTGGCCATCGACCGGGAACAGCCCCGCCGGCAGCGCCGTTTCGAGCACGATCGAGCGTGTGGCGGCATCGACGCCGTCGCCCGGACGGATGCGGTGCAGGCGGCCGGGCAGACCGTGCAATTCGTGCCAGTCGTCGAGTATCTCGACCCACTCGCCGGCATGGAAACCGAGCACGTCGTCGCGGCCCAGACTTTCCACCACCAGGCGGTTGCCGCCCTGGATTTCCTGCACGCCGGTCGCCACCGTAGCGTTGTCGCGCGACCACTTGAAGGTGGCGCTGGCCTGCGGCCCGCCACGATGGATTTCGACCCGGTAAAGCTGGTTTTCCAGCCCCTTGTACCCGGCCGAAGGCGGCGCCAGACAAGGATTCCGGTCGCCCGCGACGATGCCGGTCGAGTTGCTCAGACGCGCACCGGAAGGCCGGACTAGCGCCGCCCATGACGGCAGTTCGCCATCGGGCGTGAAGCAGCCGGCATTGCCGATGTTGGCCAGCACCTTCACCTGCCAGACCGTTTGCAGGCGCCCGGTGGTATCGACGCCGACCGCCTTTTCGATCAGGTCCGGCGCTTGCAGATGGGTCAGCTCGCGCTGCCAGACATCGAGATAAACCAAATGCGGCCCACCGCTCAGCGCGGGCCGGTTAAAGATGTTCGCCGGCACCGGCTGGTTGGTCTCGTTGAAAGGCAGATAGGGCTGATCGAGAAACGGTGTCGGCGCGGTGCCGCTCAGTTCGGCCAGGTTGGCATTCCAGGCCAGCGCCGGTTTGCCGTGGTTCTCGGCCAACAGACCGTCGACATACATGCGCCCGAGTCCGATGCTCAGCGCACCACCGGCGGCGAGGATGTGGAAGCCTTCCGGCGTGGTGCGGGGCACCACGGCGCGGCCGACCGTATCCATGGTGCCGGCTTGCAGGCGGCGGCCCAGTTCAGCCACCCACTCGTTCCAGTCGGAGTCGAGCTGCACCCGGCCCTGCTGCATCACCACGCCAAAATAGTCATGCCATGGATGGAAACTGAAACGGCTCGTATCGAAGCTCATGTCACGCTCCTCAGGTTTCGTAGAAGATTCCGGCGACGAGTCCTACGCGCAGGAATTCGCGCAGCCGGATCTGGAGATTGGCTTCCCGTTGGGCCGGGAAAAGTGCATGAAAGGCGCCTATTTCGCTCTCGTCGTCGCCGCCCCGGCGGATTGCATCGGCCGTTGAGCGGGCAAGCTGACAGTATGCGGCCATGCCATAACGCAGTGAGGTGAAACGCGGTGTAACGTCGATCTCGCCCGCCTCGGTCTCGGGCTGGCAGCGATAGCGGCGCGGCGTCAATGCATCGAAAGGCAGATAGCTGAAACGCACGCAGCCGGTCTGTCGTCGCACAACGCAAACAGCCGGCAGGGTATCGCCCGCAGCCCGCCGGGCCAACAGCAGGCTGTTGGAAACCGTCCCGACCTCGGCGGCGCGGACACGGCCGATCAGCGTGCAGGCACCGAGCGAGAGCTTGCCGCCCGGTGCGACGGCGTCGGGCGCGGCATAGGCCATGCGGTGGGCCGCAGTGGCGTCGACGATGCTATCGTTGGCCGTCACGCTGGCGCCTTCGTGGATGCGCAAGGCGCCGACAATGACGTGGTCGATCACAACAGCGACGTTGGCGATTTCCACCATCAGGCTTTCCCCATCCGGCGCAGTCGGGTCGCCTGCTGCGTCGAGCGCCCGGCCAGGTACTAGGGTAGCGTGGGCGATGTTCAGGCGCGCCAGCTCGTTGCCGGCGACAGCGGCAACGCGCAAACGTCCGCCGGCGACCAATAGGCCTTCGAGGCTGAACGTGCTGTCGGCTCCGCCGCTCAAGGTCATCTCGCCGCCCAGAATCAGGGTCGGCCGGCATTGCTCGGCGGCGCGCAGGATGACATGGCCGCCGGGGGCGATGCTGACCGAGAGGGTTTCCTCGTACCGGCCACTGTCGGCGATCTCGACCACTCCGTCGCCGGCCAGCGCAGTCAACGCGGCAGCAATCGTGGCGTGGTCGGTCGGCACGTGGAGCACGGTTGCGCCGGTGGCATCATCGGCGCGCGGGCGACTGTATTCGCCGCCACCCATGTCGGCTGAAAAACCGTAGTGATAGGTGACCTGCACCGATTCCGGCACGTTCAGATCGGGCGCCACCGCGATGCGTCCGAGCGCCGGGTCGATGGCGTAATGCCCGGCAGGCGCCTGGTGCGCCCAGCCGGCGCCATCATCGGCGAGGTTGCACACGACGACATCCTCGCGCGGCACTTCGAGGCGATCGACGTAGAGCACGATGCTGGGGTCGGCGTTGTCGACCGGGCCAGCCGAAGTCTGGACGGTGCCGTAATAGAGCGCCAGCCGGTCCGCCATCACGCGCCGCCGGATCGGGTCGGGCACGTTGATCGGGTCGGCCAGATGGGTGATCTCGTCCTCGGTCTGCGGGTTGGTGTACAACGGTAGCGGGTGCCCGAGCGGGCTGATCAGATAGCGCCGGTCGTCTACCCGAATGGCCGGACTGCAGGTATGCGAGTAGGCATTGAGACGCCACAGGTAGATGCCGATATTGGGGATATTGAAGCGTCCGCGTCCGTTCTCGATGCGCCGCACGTCGACTGTATGGGCAACCGAATCGAAGGCGCCACCGATGCGCACCAGCGGCTCCCACTGGCGCATGTCGGGGGAATAGCGGCTGTGCAGGCGCAGGTGGTTCATGTACTGGGTTGCGCCGAGCAACTGGAAAAATTCCACGGCACGGGCGTTCCAGCCGGTCACGTCGCGCGCCAATTGTTCCAGCACTGCCGCCGTGCCCTTGCGTCGGCGCAGCGCTAGAGTGTGCGCCACCTCGGCGCGCGCCAAGCCGCGCGTCTCGCCCAGGCTGTGCAACGGCTCATAGCCGATCAGATCGCCAATGTAAGGAATGGCCCAGTCGGCGCAGGTCTCGACGAACAGATCATCATAGAGTTGATCGAGGTTTTCCTCCATCACCGCAAACTCATCGGCGAAGGCGCTCAGCAAGCCCTTGAGCGCCCCCGGCGGGAACTGCTCGGCATCGCGAATGCGATGGATGGCCGGCAGTAGCCCGTACAGGGTGTCGGCGTCGAAGCTCATGACATCAACTCCAGGGTAACGGGTGCGGCGTCCAGAACCAGTAATTCGGCGGCCAGCGGCGTTCCGCTCAGGGAGGCCTCCGGCAAGGCGACGAACAGGCGCGGCATGAACACGGGCAACGGGGTATCGCTGCGGTGCAGCTCGACTACCTGGACCGCCTCGACGCCGGCTACTGCATGCACCTCGGCAGCCGCCTCGTCGACCGACACGCCCTGGCCAAACCGGCGGGCACCGAAGCCGAATGCCGCGCGCAGCCGGCTCTCGACCGCGCCCAGCACCAACGTCGAATCGGCATCGGCGGCAACCTTGACAGTCATGCGCAGCTTGAAGCGGGCATCGCGGTAACTGACGATGCGCACCGGCATCAGGGGGTCGCCATAGTGGTGAAGGGCATCCTGCAAATAACGGTGTGTGTCGCTGCTTTCCAGGATGGCTTCGCCGTTCTCGCCCGCCACGGTGATGAAGACGCCCCGCCCGGGACCGCTCGGTATCCACAAGGCATGCGCCTTGGCGATGCCGGCGAAGGCGCGCGCGAAGTCCTGATAGTCGCGGATCGAGACAACACGCTCCAGCGTCAGGACGGTCAGCGGCGCGTTCTCGCGCGCCTTTTCTTCGCGCTCGGCATCCTCGCCGCCACTTGCAGCTTCCGGGTTGCTCGTACCACTCACGCCAAGCGGACGGGACAGCAGCGTGGTAAGCTTGCCGGCGGCGACGTTGCCGCCCAGGCCCAAACCTTTTCGATAGATCGCACGCACATTGTGGTCGCCGGAAGGCAGGCGCGAACCTTCGATGCCGTCGCCGAACATCACCGAACTGCTGCCGTCATCGGCATTCCGGATTTCGTACACGCGCTCGCCCGGACCGCGCGCATGGAGACTCGGCGTTTCGGCCCAGAGCATATCGTTGGCGCGCAATTCCAGGGTCGAGCGCCGGCCGCTCGGGGTCGCGGCGCTGACATAGGTCAACGGGGACTGGCGCAACGGGAAGCGGGCATTGGCAACGCGTGCATCGCCGCTGCCAAGCACTTCGGTGACAGTCTCCCCATGAGTCGCACGGGCGACGTTGGCGTTGACCCGCGCGGTCTCGCGGTCGTAGCAATGCTTCATCGCGGCCACCAGGGTGAAGGTGCTACGGTCGCGGCCGTGCGCGATTGCCGTGGCCAGATCGTCGATGAGGACGATCTCCTGCACGTCCTCATCGTCGACCTGCGCTGGCGCCTGTTCGATAGCCGAGGCGGCAACGATCATCCGGCCTTGCTTGCCGTTGCGGTCGAGCAGCGTGAGACGCAGCTGCTTGCTGCTCGACTGATCGATACGGGCGGCAAAGTCGGCGGGCGATAGCACGACCCACGCGCTGCCGGATTTTTCTTCCGGCGGTGCAACCAGACGCAGCGAATCTCCTTCGGAGACGACGACGCTGCCGCCCTCGGTCACAAGCATGGTCACGTCGGGCTTGCCCCGACGCAGACGAATGCGGGCGCGCTTGCCGCTCACTGCCAGTGCGCGGCCGGGAGAGATATCGGGGACTAGTCTGGCCAAGGCAAGCGTTTCGCCAAAGAGCGGATGGCCGAGCGGTGTTTCGGCCACGGCCAGCGGCTCCGACTGGGCCAGAACCAGGGTTTCGCGCAGGCGCGTTTCGTAGACGGTCAGATTTTCCGAGGTATCCGGTTCGAGCCGTGTGACCTTGCCGGATAACCCGTAATCCCACCTGGACAGGAAGCTCACCGACTTGGCACGGTACAACTCGACGTAGCCGACCAACCCACTACGTCCGGCGGAGGACTCATTGGACACCAGGGCGAACCAGCTACCCTGCAAAACCTTGGGATAGGCCGCGTCCAGGTCGATCTGATTGTTCTTGATTTTGAAATTCAACCACTGCCGGCCCGCGCCGTCGGGGTCGGTCAACTCGTCCAACTGAGTACCGCCCTGGTTGCCCATCAGCCTCGGGTCCGGCGCGTTATGGCCGAACAGCGCGGCGCGCTGACGGAACACATACACAGCCGTGCCCAAGCCGGCAGGCTCGACGTGCGGGAAGCCGCTGCCCAAGCCCGTGGCCCACTCAAGCCGGGTGCGCTGACGTACCTTGTCTTCCATGACTTCGGTCACCAGCCGGACGTCCCAGCGCTCCGAGCCAGTATCGTCGACTCGCTCCTGGCCGACGATGAGGATCACGTCGCCGGCTTGTATGCCGGTGGAAACGCCAGCCAACCAGAGCGACTTGTCGCCGAACCTCGGGGTCCAGGACAGCGTGGTCTGAACCGGAATCGCGTTCCATTCCGTGCGTGCTTCAACAGCTTCTACGGTTTCGAAGGTCTGCGGCAATTCGTCCTGGCCGGGCACGCTTTGCACCTTCACCCCGATTGGAATGGTGACCGGACCGGCCGCGAGCGCCGGGCTGCCCGGCACTTCCTGCAGACTGAAGGCGAGCCAAGTCGAGGCGGCGACGCCAGGCTCCAACTTGTAGCCGATCAACCGGGCCAGTTCCAGGATCGAGCGCCGCTCGGTCGCGGTGCGCAGGAAATTCTCGTTGGCGATGCGCTCCTGATAGAAGCTGAGCACGTCGAGTGTGCTCGCGACGGCGTCGCACAGGGCGATGGTGAAATCGTTGTCCTCGCGGGTGGTCAGTCCGGACAGCGCCGGGAGTCCGGCGCTCGACAGTTTCGCCAGCAGCGATTCCTTGAAGCGTGCGTGGACACCGATGCGGTAGGCGATGGCATTGAGTCCGGGTGGATTGTCGATCCGCAGCGGCGTTTCGGCGTCGAGTCCGGCGCAGCAGCCGCAGGTGTTCAGAGTCTTGTCGCTCATGGCTATTTGCCTCCGAACAGGTTAAGGCGCAACACGCCGTGTTCCTGGAAGTTGGCGTCGTTGTCGAGGCGCGGCACTTCCAGGCGAGCGAGGCGCATGAAGCCGTCGTTCAGGTACTGCGTGGCGTCGATGCCCTGGCGCTGGAAGCGGGTCGCGTTCACCGAGGCGACGCCGGCTACCTGGCGCGCCGTCGCGTAGATCTGGCTCAGGTAGACGGTCTGACCGAAGGACAGGTTGTCCGGATGGAACAGGCCACGCCGGCCGTCCGCCAGCACCCGGTTGCTCAGCACTTCGTACAGGCCCGCGCTCACGTCGGCACGGAAATAGTTCGGCAACACGCAGACCAGCAGGTCGATTTCCAGCGACACATAGACCGGGTCGTTGAACTCGGTGTCGTGGCCGGCCATGCGGTACCGGCCGACGTGGCGGGCGATTTCGGTTTCGAAGCCAGCATCGACCGTCAGGCCGCCCTCGCGGTCGACGGTGACAAACACGGTATGCCAGCTGCCGGTCCAACGCAGCGTTGCCGCCGCGCGCTGCACGCCGGCGTGGCGCTCGGTGACTGCGGCGTAATCCTCCGGCGTGACCGCGCGTTCCTGACGGCGGAATGCCTGCGGCGCATGCCGGCGGACGGTGGCAGCGTCTTCCATATCGACGCCTCCTTGCGCCGGCAGCGGATTCCGTACCGCCAGGATGTCTGGATCGATGTTGACGACATGCGCAATCGCGCCGGCGCCGACATTGCCGGAGCGGCCGTTGCCGACCCGATAGCGGGCGGCGAAAGCTATGCCGGTTTCCGGACGGCGGCCGTCGGTGTCATTGCCGAAGCGCAGCCGGGCGCTGCCGTCGTGTTCCACCTCGACCACAAATTCGTGCGCGTCGGCGTCGCTATTGAGCAGGTCGCGCTTGGGCTGCCAAGGCTCGGCCAAGGCGCCGAGCGTGCTCTCCAGCATGATCTCAGGCAAGGTATCTTCCATGCGCCAGGCCATGGCCGACGCGGCTGGCGCACCTGGGTCGAAGGCACGCCGCTTGCCCGGCGTGACGCTGCTCGCGTCCGGCAGCGTGCCGGCAAAGGTTAGCGGCCCTTGCGCGAGGATCGGGTTGAAGCGCGGTGGAATTTCCATCGGCACGCCGCCATCGCAGCGGCTGCCATCGCGGTCGGACGGATAGTCCAGCCGGGCCGGCGGAACTTTGCCGAGCTGCTCGGCATCGGGCAACGTGTAGCCATGGTCGGCGAGCACCATGTTGCCGCGCGCGACGCTCACGTTGGCGAGATAGATCTCGTCGTGGTCGCTGTCGGTCACCGAGCTGATGCAAAGCGGGAACGGCAGGCCATCTTCGGCCGCCCAGGTGATCTCGGTAATCTCGTCGCCGGTGAGCGGATCGGTTAGCGGCTGAGCCGGATCGTCCGGCGAGTTGAATTGCACGCTGGTCAGGCGTACCACATGGCGATGCGCTGGATCAGCATCGCCGGACTCGCCGGTCGCGGGGCCAAGCACCTCTTCGAACAGCATGACATCGCCCGCCGACAAGGCAGACTGATGACCGCTGAGCGTGGCGCGGGTGGCGCCTTTGGGCAGACAGCAGCGCCGGTCGCCCCAGACGTAGAACTTCAGTTCGTTATGCACCGCCTGCAGGACGGCATCGTGCAACGGCTCGAAGATCACCGGACGGGTGCGCAGCGCAGCTTCGTCCTCGGGCGTGGCCGGCGTCAGGCGCGGCGTCGCACCCGGCAGCCGGGTGTAGAAGCGCGTCGCCGATGAGATCATGGCCAAATTGGCGGAATCGACCGTGAGGTGCAGCCAGACGCGAGCATTGCAGCCGTCGTGGAGGTGGTAGTCGACCAGCAGGGCATGGCGGCGCAGTGAGGTGCGCCGGCGCGCGGTTTCGAGATAGGCCTCGGTCGCCACTGCATCCTGCCGGTAGGACAACTGGTCGCCGGCATAGGCGATCAACTCGGCCAGGGTGACGCCAAGATCGGCGGCGCTGCGCTCTCGCCAGCGCGGCAGCAACTGAGTGATGCGGTCGAGGATCAGGCGGCGGAAGCTGGCGTAATCCTTCGCCAGGTAGTGGATGACCGGTGCGGGCGCCGGGTCGTCCGGACAGACGACGACGCGCTTGCAGTCGAAATCGCTGGGACATTCGACCTTGAACGAAAAAGCGATCTCGGACAGGCAGGGATCGAAACCGGGCGGTGGCGCATCGTCGAGCGCCGAGCGCACCAGACGCAAGGTGTAGGTGGAATGGTCGCCGTAGGCGTCGACCCGCACCAGCAGGACGTGGTCGGGCTCCCGCAGGGCCGCGTACAGAGCCTGTTCGGCCGCCGATACGCTGGCTGGCGGTGCGGAGGCAGCAGCGACCCACTCGATGCCAATGTCGCGCACGCGCTCGCCGCCCTCGATGCGCACCTGCGCCTTGGTCAGGGAGGCAGGCACCGGCTTTAGCAGACGGACCAGCAGGGTGAGCTGGCGCAATGCGAACGTGGGCGCGTCGTTGTCGACGACTTCGAGGTAGTCAATGCCGTTTAGGGTGGCGTGGGCGTCCACCGCGTTGCGGCGCAACTGGTCGCAGCAATGGTAGATCATGGCAGCGCCCCTTCCCTGGCGAACTCGGCCACCTGCACGACACCCGTACGGCGGATCGAATAGCGGACGATCACGCGCAGGGTCGAGTCGTAGGATTCGATCTCGACGCCTTCAAGTGCGATCAAGTTGCCGAGGTATTGCTGCAAGGCGGCCTGGACCAGGAACTGGGTGGTAGCCGCCAGTTCAGAGCTGTTGGGCGCGAACACCAGTTGCATGACGCCGCTGCCGAAATCGGGCCGCATGACCCGTTCGCCCGGCGAGGTGAACAGCACTTGTTCGATCAGGCCGCGGATGTAGTCTTCCTCGCCGGCTTCGGCGCTGCGGCCTCGGCCGTCGATCTGGTAGGGATAGCGCAGGTTGGTCATGGTGTTCCCCTAGCTTCCAATCGCCCGGGTTTGTGCCATCACCGGCAACAGCGGCGTGCCGTTTGGCGCGCACACGGCCTGGCTATCCATCAGCACCAGCGGTTGGCCGTTAGACATTACCCGCGTCGCTGCCATCACCCATTGCCCGGTGACGCAAGGCATCGGCCCACCCGGCGTACTGAACGGACAACCGGCGATGGCATACGGCCCGGCCATGGTCACGGTGGGCTGGCCGCTCACCAGCACACGCGGATTGGGTGCGGCGGGCGTCGCCGTACCGCCGTGGGCACAGAGGACAGAGGCGCCGACATGGAGGAGCGGTCCGGGCATCGGCAGATATCCCTCAGATCACCGTCAAAGCGCCGTTGTTGATCGTCACGGTCGGGCCGACCAGCGTGATCGCCGCACCCTTACCGTTCTGGATGTAGACGCCGGTGTCGTTCACGATCAGCATGGCGCCGGTGGCGCTCTTAATCATGATGCCGCCGGTCGGCCCCGGCAGATCGGAGATGGTGATGCCGTTCTGCAAGGGCGTTTGCAGGGTGACCGCCTGCATGCCAGGCGGAGTCAGCAGGGCCATGGCCGGTATCTCGCCGGCGCTGCCCCAGAAGCAGCCCGACCAGATCGGATAATTCGGATCGCCTTGCTCGAACTCAACCCAGACGCCGGAGCCGATCATGGGCAGGGCAAACATGCCGTTCTGGATGCCGGCGAAGGGCACGCAGGGCATCGCCCAGGTCAACGGGATCAGGTTCGCCACATCCGGCACCTGCACTTGCAGCCGGCCCTGCTGCATGGGGTCGATATTGTTAAGCACCATCCCGCGATACTTGCCAAAGTACTGTTGTCCACTCATACCGGCACCCTCGGCGTAATGGAAACGAGACCGTTGCGAGTAAGGTCGAAGCTCTGCTTGAAGTCGCCGCGCTTGAGCGTGCTTTTCACGCTGGAAACGAAGTACAGGCCGTCGTAGGCCACGCCCGCGCCACGCACCCCGACCAGCCCGCGTGCGCGCAGCGGCCGGCCGTAACGCAGCACGTCCAGGTTGCCGGTGGCGGCGACCGAGTCCTGCGATTTCTTCGCCTCGTTGAGTCCGCGCGAAATCGCCTGCATGGGGTTCATGCGCGCCGTGTCCTTGAGCATGGTGATGTTCGATAGCGGCGTCGACAGCACGCCCAGCGGAGGTTGCAGCGGGTTGATGTTCGGGATCGGAATCGGGATCGGCGCGCGCGTCATCTGGTTCTGGATGAACACGATCGGCAGCACGCCCTTGGTCGGGTCGAAACTAAAACTCAGGTTGTCGACATTGGTGTGCGCATCCATGTCGACGTTGAGCGCAGGCTGCGGCATGCCGACTTTCATCTCCGGCCCGAAGTAGGCGATGTTGGTCCCCGGCACCGGGCCGGGTTCGATGTAGAAGACATAGCCGACCTGCTCGGCAAGCTGGCGGATGTAGGCGAGGTCGGTGCCCTGCTGGGCGGGAATCTTGTCGACCGGAATCGGCACGTCCGGAAACAGCGCCGGGATCACCACGGGGATCAGGCCGAACGGCGCGTACTTGGCGCATAGCAGCGCCACCCGCGCCTCGATGGGCATGGCCGGGAACGGCAGGCCGCTCCAGTCCTGCATGTCCATCACCTTGGTCAGATCCTCGCCGGTCACTGTGACCGTGCCGGACTCGCCCTGACCGCCCGGCTGCACCTGGACGTTGGTCATCACGCCGTCGAACAGCGGCTGCGGCGTGCCGTTCAGGGTGACGACCAGCATGACCCGCAGGGCCGGCATCACCGGGCTGGCGTTCTGCGCACCGGCGATGATGAAGATGGTGTTCAGTTCCGATTTCGAATTGAACTTGAAGGTGAGCGTGAAGCCGCCCACCGCGCCTGCAGAGGTGCGCACCTCGACGCTGTCGAGCGCATCCATGACCACCCTCGGCGCCGGCACGGGAATCACCGGACCGATCATCAGGGTGAGCTGGATGCCCTTAGCCAGCATCGTCGCCTCCCGGCACGCCTTCGGGCAGGGTGATGCGGACAGGGCGGCCGATCACGGCAGTCAGCTCGGCCGGGTCCATCGCACCGTTCGCGTCGCACACTCGCCAGTACTGTTCCGGATCGCCCAAATAGCGCGCGGCCAGATTGTCGACGCGGTCGCCTGACACTACCTGATGCTCGGCCAGCGTGGCGAAATTCTCCGGCGGCGGTACGAAGCGGCGCTTCAGGTAGGTGATGGGCTCACCGTCGGGCCCGGCGACCTGCGCGCTGGCGATGCCGTAATAGCGGCTGGTCGACGGATACAGCGGCGTGGTCAGGCCGTTGGCCTGCATGAAGGCTTGTACGGGATCCATCAGCCGATTCCTCCTATGCCGAGCGCGCCGAAACTGCCGGCCTGCGCCTTGCCGGCGAGCTGTTCCTTGGCTTGCAGATAGCTCATGAACAGGCTGCCGCCCTTGTGCGCAAAGCCGAGATCGTCCACCGACAGCACGCGCAGACCGAGGCTGACCTTGGCGACGATGGGATTGAGCGCCGGATCGAACGCCTCCTCGGTAATCGAGAACTCAGTCAGCCGCACCGGCACGATGCGGCTCTTGCTCCACACGAACAGCATCAGCGGTGCCTCCATGGGAGCGATCTCCAGCGTGCCAGTATTCAGTTGCCGGTTCATTTCCAGCAACTGGTCACTGGTCGGGTGCGCCAGCGCTTCCAGCACGGCAAGCTGGGGGTGGATGCCATTCTCCACGGTGACACGGTTCTGGTTCGGGAATTCTAGTTGGTCGGTGGCGTCGATGTCGGCTTCGAGCCGGATCGTCTCCACCGCCGGCCCCTTGAACCGCGTCGCCTCGCTGCAGTTGCCGCCCTCCCCGCCCGTCGTCTGCATTTGCAAGCTGCGCGTGAGCTTCTCCGGGTTGTACTGGAGCGAGATGATGCGCTGCACCCTAGCCGATTCCGGATCGATGAGGACCAGACCGCCTCTGAGGATTTTCGGAGAGTTGGGGTAGGTGCTCATGTCAGGGCGTCTCCGAATCGAAATAGGCGTACACATTCGGGCGGATGCGCCTCAGCAAGTCCGGCGAAGTGCGATAGAGCGCAAAGGACTCGGCGTAGTACTCCTGCAGGACGCTTTCCGGATTCGGGTAGGTCGTCGGCATGCGCGGACTGCCTGGACCGTCGTCGCGCGCCGCAGCGGCACGAAAGGCTGGCGTAGCCTCGCGCGCCGGGAGGGTATCTACAACTGTTGTATCGTCAGGATCTGCGGTACTGGCGTCTGGCCCCCAACGCGCGCCAGACCGCGATCTGGCTGCGCGTTCCGTCGCCCGCGCAGCAGTAAGCGGTGCATTCAATTCATCGAAGCGCGCGCGCGTCGGATCTCTTGAATTAGGAACCGTATAGCCGCGTCCCCCGGTGCCAAACTCAGCCAGCAACGCATCTTCTGCGGCAGTAGTCGCGGCCGAGGTCGTGCGCAGGCTGCTTAAGTCACGTGCATGACCGATCTCATGGGCAATGGCATGAGCCGCAAATTGCAGCACATGTCCTGCCCGGCCCATTCGCATCATGCCGCTGTTATAAGCGCTGTCGTAGACATGGACCGTATGGGTTGCTTGGTCATAATCGGCGGCAGCGCTCGGATGTTCGGCGCTGGCCGGTTCCTGTACGAAATTCAAACCGCTCAAAGCCGATAACTGCGACTCTGGAATCTCGCCCGCGCCGATCAACACCTGATCGAACTCTGCGTCCGAGAAACCGCTGCCACGACGGAAACCGACACGAGTGAACCTGGCCAATAGATCGGCCCGCTGCTGCGCCAGCAAACCTTCAACACCAATGGCACCCTGCAACTCGACAAGAATTTCTATTGCCGGCGTGGCTGTCGTGCCAATGTCCAGACGTGTGAAGCGGTAGGCATCATACCCACCGCCATAGGGCCTGAGATCGAGCCCCAGCATGATGGTCGTGTTGGAACTCAACGGAGTGTCGAACAGCTCTCCGGCCACGTTGCGCAAGCCGCGCTGAAGCGCAGCCGGAACGCCGCTGGAAAATCGCACGCTTGCGTGCCCCGGCAAAGGAACCGTGGTCGTTCCGCCTGCCGTCGAAAATAGGTTCTCCAGCCCCACCGTAACCTGGGATGTGACAACCCGCATCTGCCGTCTTGCGATTGCCAGCGCGGTATGCCTGGCTCGCTCTTCGCGCGTCGGGGTCGCCGAAAGCGGCGCGTCGAGTTCGGCCACCAATTCCTGCGCCGTCGAATCGGTCGTTGCCATGGGCAAGGCAAAGGGCTCTATCTCGTCGCGATGTTCTTCATAAAGCGACTGCAACGACGGCGGATCGTGAATTGCGCTTCGCCGGGAGGCGCGATTCGCTTCCAGTGCCGCGCGTATGGCGTCCGTATAAGCCTGGCGCAGATCGGATACCAGCGGGGCGCGACTCGCATCGCCCATGGCGACTCGGAGGGCGTCATTCAGGCAGGTACGAAGTTCCGCCAACGTAACAGATAGATCGGTCAGAGCAGTGCGGGCGAAGGCAGCAGCCCGGCGTCTCAATTCCGCAAGCGCGGTGTGAGCGGGTGCCAGCGGATCGGGGGTCGCCCCGGCAGTTGAAGCATCAGGCGAACGTTGAGGCTGCAACATGGGCCTGGTTTCGACGCCGTGTCTCGACTGTTGCACCACATGCGCCAGCTCATGCGCCAGCAAGTTTCTACCTTCGGGCGAACCGGGCGCGAATCTGCCTGCGCCAAAAACGATGTTTTCCCCGTAGGCGAATGCCTCCGCACCAAGCTGATGCGCGTACTCGGATGCGTCGCCGCCAGCATGGACTCTCACTCTGGAAAAGTCATGACCGAAACGCTGTTCCATGTCCTGCCTCAAGCCAGGTTCAAGCAAATTGCCTAGGCCGGCCATTGCGGCATGCGTATTAGCCGGCGCGGTGGCAGTGCCTGCTTCGCTTGGCCCGGCGCTTCGCTGACCTTGCAACGCAGATAGCTCCGACCCTGAATTTGCGGGTTTCGACAGCGCCTTGTCAGCGAGCCGATCCGCCTCCCGTTCCAGTGAGTCGGCAACCGCGTTTGACCTCGGCTTGCTCTGAATAAGCCCATGCTGAGCAGGAACATTTGCCTTGGGCTGGGCGGCGGGTGCGCGAATCAAGGCACTCATCTTCGCCCTCTCCTGGCAATCCCTTGCACGATCTGTTGTCCGACTTTCGCCGGACTCGCGTCATGGCCTATTTGTACATTCCCCACACGCAAACGGTGTGCGCCGCCCATCCTCGTCAACAACTGTTCAGCGCCAGCATTACCCAATAGTGCGCCCAATTCCGAGCGCACCCCCTCTGCGACGGCATCCCGGTCTTTCCGGTCAAAACCGTTAAGCACCAGCCTGTCGATATACAGAATCAATTTTTTCATAGCCACCCCCGCGTTTCGGCGTCGCTGAGCGGACGGTCGCGTTTTCCGGCTTCGGATTGCGCGGCTTGCAGAATATGCATCATGGCGACCGGTCGGCCGTCTTCCGCGGCGAGGAAAGCTGCGTTCAGCGCGATGTTGCGGATGTTGCCGCCGGCCATTTGCAGGCGGGCGAGCCTGGCGTAGTCGAGCCCTTCGGTCGGCGCGGCGGACGGGAAGATGCTGCGCCAGATCGCCTCGCGTTCACCGGCTTCCGGAAACGGGAAATTGATCACGAAACGCAGACGGCGGTGGAAGGCGGTGTCGAGCGCCGCCTTCTGGTTGCTGGTCAGGATGGCCAAGCCGCGATAGGCCTCCATGCGTTGCAGCAGGTAGCTGACTTCGATGTTGGCGTAGCGGTCGTGGCTGTCCTTGACCTCGCTGCGTTTTCCAAAAAGCGCGTCGGCTTCGTCGAACAGCAGGATGATGCCGCTGTCCTCGGCGGCGTCGAACACACGGGCGAGGTTCTTTTCGGTTTCGCCGATGTATTTGCTGACTACGGCGGAAAGGTCGATGCGGTACAGGTCGAGATGGAGTTCGCTGGCGAGCACTTCGGCGGCCATGGTCTTGCCGGTGCCACTCTCGCCAGCAAACAGCGCCGAGATGCCGAGACCGCGCGCACCCTTCGTGGCGAAACCCCAGCGCTGATAAACCGTCGGGCGGTAGCGCAGGTGGGCGGCGATCTGGTGCAGGGCAGCTTTCTGCGGCTCGGGCAGGATTAGATCGTCCCAGCCGTACGATGGCTCGATGCGCTGAGCCAGGCCGTCGATCCGACACGCTTCCTGGCTGCGGCAGGCTTGCCATAGGGCGATTCCGGAATCGGCCTCGGGTGACTTGCTGCGGGCGAATCCCGAGCCGATGCGCTGGATGTCGCGGGCGCTGAGGCGGAACTCGGATGCGACGCCATCCAGTGCGCCCGCCAAGCCATCAGCCTGAGAACCGAGCGCGCGTTGCCATAGTGGCAACTGGTCGCCGCGCGTGGGCTTGCCGACCTCGAAGCGCCGGTCTTGCCGAATCAGCGCGGCCGGCTCATGGACCGCCAGGAAAAGCACGCCGCCAACCCTCTCGGCGAACCGGCGCACGGCGGGAGTCACCGAACTTTCGCCACACTCGATCAGCAGTGCGCCATCGAGCAATACAATTTCCCGCTCCCAAAGCACCGCGAGGGCGTCAAGTTCGCCCGGTGTGGCCGGGATGTCGTCGCCAGCCATCGCGTACAGACGCAAACCCAGGTGCAAGGCGATCCAGGATGCGATATCGCGTTTTCCGTGATCATCCCGGCCGGTCAACTGGAAAACGGGCAGCGGCCCATGCTCCTGCCCCAGCGCGGCGACGATATCCCGCGCAATGGCGATCTGGCTGTCGGCCATTTCCGATCGGGCGTCAACCTGGCGCATGAGCGACTGCAAACGCACATCAAGAAAATTTACGCCGGCGAGGTAGTGCAGCACACGCTCATCGACGCGCACGCGCGCTGTGGTCAGGGCCGATTCGTCGCCGATTTCGATGAGCTGCCATTGGCGCAAAGGCCGCACCGGCGCGAGCGCACTCCAGTGCGGGTCGGGCAATACCACCAGAGCCATGCCGAAAGTAGCCCAGGCGTGCTGGCCGTTCACTCCCGTGCCGGCGCACAGCGCAGCGAACTCGCTATCCATCTCGACGCCCGTTGCAAGCAGCAGCACATCGCGCTCAAAGGAGGACAAGCCGAAGCGTTCGGTAAGCCGGTCAATGGCCGCCGCTTCGGCCAGCATGGCTCGACTAACCGCCACCTGTTTCTGGGCGGATTCTGCGGATTCCCCGCGCAACAGGGCCTTTATCCGCGCCAGTTCCGCCGACAGGAATTGCTGGTTGGCTTCGGTCCAGTTCGGAACGGGCATGTCGGGCGCGTTCATGCGATGACGATGCGTTTGTTGAGAAACACCGGCGGTGTCACGGCGCGGTCGATGATCGGGCTGTCGATCCCGTCGATGCGCAGCCGGGCGAGATGGCCTGGCGCGGCTTCGACCGGCGCGTTCGATATCACAAAATCGAGGGAGGTGGTCGGCGCAACAAATGGCTCGGGTGCGTATTCCTGCTGACCCAGCACCAACACCACGCTCTGGCCGGCACGCAGGGCCGGATGAAAATTCAGGGTAAAACTGGCGGTGCCGCCGCCATCGCGCACCACATTCATCGGCAGTCCGGTAATCTCCGGCGCAATGGTCATGGCCAGGCGATTGCTGGTGCGCGGATTGGTCTCGGTTGGGCGCACGAGGCTGACGCCGACCCGATATACCCCAACCGGGAAGTTGGCCGCCTGCGCGGCAGGAATGTTGAACTGAACCCGGCCCGCCTCGTTTCCGGCCAGCGCGGAGAGATCCTGTTCGGTCTCGAAGCGGTCGCCGAATAACAGCACAGTCCGTCCCGTACCATCAAGATGGTGGCCAGCCAGATCGATGTTCTCGCCCAGCCGGACGACGATCTGCCCACTGGTCGGCACAACCTTTTCCAGGGTCGGCAGCGGTGGATCCAGACTCGGCTGGGCCAGGATACCTTCATCGCGTGTGGTACCCGGAATCGGGCGACCCCGCGTCAGCACTGGCAGTGGCGAGCGCATCGGTTCGCTGGCTTCGATCAGGACGACGGTGGCCCGATAGGCCGCGGTCGGTCGCAGATGACTTTGCGTGGCTGTCCACAGTTTGGACATTTCCTCGGTGTCGAGATATTCCGGCGTGACCTTGACCAGATCGATCTGATCGGCCAGGCCCGAATCGGCCAGGGCGCGTTCGAGCGGCGTACCCGGCAATGGCGATGGCGTTAGCGCCGCCAGGATGGCCTCGCGTGTCAGCACCGGCCTTTCATGCAGCCACTGCATGGCGTAGCCTAGCAACACTTCGGCATGCAGCTCGCCCGCGCCGTAAGCCGACAACAGGTAATGCAAATCGAGCGCCAGCGGTGCGTTGGATAGCCGTTGCCGGCCTGAGGCATCGCGTGCGGGCAGGCCTTCGTTGCGCCATCCAGTATTCGCGCTGACCCGGTGCAGGAACAGGTTGAGCTGGGTCGGTTCGACGCCGCTGGCCGGGATAACGCGATCCGGGGGCAACGCGCTGACGCCGACCAGGCTGCTCAGGATGCCGTTGAGGTTGTGCTCGACGATGCCGTCGCTGAGCAGTTCGCGCAGGGTGGCCGTCACGGCGGCAATGCCATAGGCGGTGCTCATGTCGGACTCCCGTGGCGTTTGGCCAAGTAATCGTCGAGCGACATCGGCACGTTGCGGCGCGACACTGCCGGCTTGGGTGGCGCCGGTTCATGCACGGCCGTCACTTCGATGCGGCCGATGCTGACATGGACCTCGGTGGTTTCCTCGACCATGCCGGCAGAGCTTCTCCCCAAGTTGTTCGTGCTCGCGCTCGCGGTCGGTCGGAACTGTTCGTGCGCCGGTTGTGCCCGCGGAAGCAGCGGTTCGACTCTCACTATCGCAGCCGGAGTCGGACGCAGCGATTCAGGCTGTTCAAGGCTCACTTCCTGATTCGCGTGAAACGGCGACTCCGTCCTCATCGTGGGCTCGATGGCAGGACTGGGCACTGCAACCGGTGCATGCGGTATGATCGTTGGCGGCACCATGCTTTCGGGTTGGCTCGCCGTCGTTCCGCCAGACTTTTCGATTGCAACCCGACGATCAACCGCGACGGTGTAATCAACTGAGCGTTCGCGATCCGTGCTCGAGGCCTTGCTGCGATGAGGCGACCTATCGCTGTCACTCTGGGTGCGGTTCCGCCCAGCCTGAACCGGCTTCGCCCATTCCTGGCCTATCATTGACGGCGCCACTTCGACTTCGGCAGCCGCCATGGCATCGACTGGTTGAGACACCTCTTCCAGAAGAGTCGGAGCAAACAGGGTCGCGGAAACCGCTCGCAACGGATGAGCAGCGCCTGTCGCCCGCTCGGCGAGACGTTGCAGGAATCCAGTCATATCCGGCCTCGTCTCATGTCGGGCACCTCATCCTCCGGTCATTTCCAGATAGGCCGCGCGACGACGGGGCGAGAGCGACAGCACTTCGCGTTCAGTCCAGCCGTAGGCGCGTGCCAGGACATGCACCTGCCCGAGCAAGCCGCGTGCGTAGGCCTGCACGTCGTTCCACAGCAAGGCGCCGGGATCGAGTACCGCATCCATATGCCGGCCGCAGGCCGGGCATGCCACATCAAGCCTCGGGTCGGCCAGGGGATCGGCGGCTTCGAGCTGTTCGTCGGCGCGGACCAAGACTTCGGCCGTGGCGGTATCGCCGTCCGGTCGTTCCAGGCAGCAGGCATCGAGCAGACGCAGGACGGCCGCTTCGGTATCGAGTTCATAGGCGATGGCTGCCAGGTCGCGACTGGCGGGCAGGCGAAACCGGAACCCGTCGACCTCTATATATGCGCCCGTCTCATACTCCCTGGCGCCGGCCGTCAGTTCAACAATATCGAGCGGAACCTCCAGCAGCTCGCCGCAATGTTCGCATTCGACTTGCAGTTCGACCCGCTGGCCGAACATGGCCACACGCATTTTCAGCAAGCCGGCGTTGACCACCCCGAGCGGCAAGCTGGCGAACCGATCGGCCGCGATGTCCGGCCGCGCCCACGCGCACAGCAGCAGGGCGCGGTCTATGGGGTGGCGAACCTGGCCATCTTCCCACAGATTGAGCAGTTCTGTTTCGCTAGGTGTGCGCATGCTCACTCTGGTTCGGTGAAGCGCGGCTCGCTCGGCTCGCTGACCGCGTAGTCGCGTTCCCAGCCCTCGTTTTCCAGCTTGATGGTCTGGATCGCCACTGCATTGGCGTTGGCATCGAGGTCCGGCAGGGCCTGATACTCCGACACCCAGCAGCGGAACACCTTGTAGGCCAAAGCGAGCTGGCCCGCTTCGTTGTAGACCTCGATGATCAGGTCCTTGCGGAAGTCCTGCAGCGAAACCTCGGCGCCCAGGCCGGAGCCGAAGTTCCAGACCTTGTTGGCCCATTGCTCGAACTCCTTGTCATGGGTGACGCCACGTTCAAGCGAGATGGCCTCGAACTTGGTACGCCCGGGCGACTTGCGCGAGGTGGATGGGTCGCCACCTTCACGATGCTCGACCAGTTCGGTCGAGCGCTTGAGCGCGCCCACCTTGGAGACGCCGGCGACATAGCGGCCATCCCATTTGACACGGAATTTGAAGTTCTTGTAGGGATCGAATCGTTGTGCGTTGACGCTGAACTGTGCCATGTTCGTTCCTCCTAAGCTTCGACTTGGCCAGCCATCTGCTGGATCTTGATGACCACGAATTCGGCCGGCTTGAGCGGCGCGAAGCCGACATGGATGTTAACGATGCCGAGGTTGATGTCGTTCTGGGTCGTCGTCTCGCGGTCGCATTTCACGAAGTAGCCTTCGCGCGGCGAACGGCCCTGGAAGGCACTCTGGCGGAACAGGTTCTGCATGAAAGCGCCGACGTTGAGCCTGATTTGCGCCCACAGCGGCTCGTCGTTCGGCTCGAACACTACCCATTTGGTGCCCCGGTACAGACTCTCCTCGATGAACAGCGCCATGCGTCGCACCGGCACGTATTTCCATTCCGAGCCGCGGTCGTTGTTGCCGGCCAGGGTGCGTGCGCCCCAGACCACATTGCCGTAGGTCGACATGGTCCGCAGGCAGTTGATGGCGAGCGGATTCAACTGGCCGTTCTCCTGATCGCTCATGGTGACGTTCAGCCCCACCGCACCATTGGTGCTGGCCTCGATGCCGGCCGGCGCTTTCCAGACGCCGCGCGAACTGTCGGTGCGGGCGTAGATGCCGGCAACGAAACCGCACGGCGGGAAGCTCCGCACCGCGCCTTGCTGGAGTGGGTCGGCCGCGCGCACCCAAGGGAAGTAGAAGGCCGAGTTGATCGAATCGGTTCCGGTCAGGTTGGCCAGCGCGGTCGGTACATTGCTCACCGTCTCGTTCTCGGCGCAATCGACGACCATGAAGGCACGTCGCTCGCGGCAACGGGTCTGCAAGGTCTGGATCGTGGTCGCGTCGGTGAGGCCCGGCACGCACAAGATGTTGAACAGATCGATGCGGTCGACGATGCCACCGGCCGAAAACGCCGCCACCATCGTGGTGCGGAAACTACTATTGGACGGGCCAATCACCAAGCCGACCGAGCCTTCGTTGGCTGGATTGTCCAGGTCGGCCGTCGCGTTGGCGGGCGTCGTCGCGCTGGTGGCGTCGACGCTGATGAAATTCGAACGACCGTTGATCATCGCTTCGACAAATCGCGCATCGCTGGCGGTCATGGACAGGTTCTCGAACGACTCAACCACCGGGTTGTTGGCCGGCTCGTACAGCACGTCGATGCGGAAGCGCGTCGCGTCGTCGGCGCGCCGGGTCAGACGCACCTTGTAAACATTCGCCCAGTCGCCCGGCGAATTGGCGCTGATCGTCAGATCGCCGATGGCCGTCGAGGCTGCGACCGCATTTTCAGAGGCAGTTGCGGAATTGGTCATGGCAATGCGTAGCACATAGGCGTCGGCGCCGCCGTTCTCGTAGAACTGCTTCACACTGTAGCCCAGCATGGAACGGAAATCGAGCCCACCGTAGGTCCGCTCGAAATCTGCGAAGCTGGCCAGGCGCACCGCCCGATCAATCGGGCCGCGTGGCGCCCAGCCGATGAACAGCGCAATCGATGTTGCCACGCCCGTGACGGTGCGCACGCCGCTGGACACTTCTTCGATGTATACGCCGGGATAAGTCAGGGGTACTGTCATGGCAAATCCTCCATACGACTGCATGTTGGCTACATTATCAAAATCGCCTTGTAGACAAACACGCCAGCGCCATGGACCCGCGCCTCCCTAAAATGGCTGTGCCACCGGGGCGCTGATGGTTAAGGAAGCGCTGACATATTCGCTATCCCAGTCATCGAGGGCAAGCTCACTCATCTGAAATCAATGGGTTGCAAGAAGAGCCTTGCCCGCCCAGAAACGTTTAACAGAATGTCCATTATTCGTCAAGCGAAGAAGTGGTGTGAAGAAGTGACGTGCCCCAAGAACGGGTGCCAAGGGCTTTCTGGTAATAGCCCTTGTGTCTCCACGGCACACTTGGCGGGTCAATTTTTGATGACTAGCCAGCTCCCATGCCGCAACGCCGCCTCTTCTGCCAGTCCCCTATCAGGAGCGGCATTTCCCCAAGGGCTCAAAGCTCTTGTTGGATCGGCTGCCATACTCTGACACTCGCCTCGGAAGCAAGCGTTTTGCGGGCCTCGGGCGTAAAAGGGGTATGGGTTTCGGAAGGCGCAGAGAACAAGTACGTGCAAAATCCCGGTGTCAAATTCCCGGTTGACGATGGGTCGCAGGAGTGAAGATACTTCTCGGACTGCGGTTAAATTTCCTGTCCTTTGGCGGAGAGCGAGTCGTACGAGGGCAACGCCGGGGAGGTCGCGGCCAGGAACCAGGTGGCGATCCGGGTCGAGTGGAATGGGATCAAGGTGATGCATTCGGTTGCCCTGAATAACCCCGCGAGCCCTGCCCGGCCTCCTAGCCGTGTGACGAGGTGATGCTTGATCTGGCAGATCTGTTCAAGCGAGAGTACCTGGCCTTCCTCGAGCGCTTCGCGCTATTCTACGACGACTTCGCCGAGTACGGCGACCGGGACACACCCCTCGCCTTCCACTTCGTCCTGGGCATCGACGGAGTGCCCGGGCAGATCCGCTTCGCTCTCCCCATGCTTCTGCGCACCGTCGGACCCCACATCTACTTGCTCAGCCTGCACCTGGAGAAGTTCATCCCGGCCAACATCGACAAGAAACACGAGCGCATCGTCGTGGACCTCGATGGGCTCGCCGGGGGCCACGAGAAGCTCTTTGTGATGTGCTCGAGCAACGGCTTCTACGACTTCCTGTCCACGTACGGGGAGCTGAGCGCGGCGGTCCGCGAGAGAACCGCTGCTCTGGGTCGCCGTAGCCCCGGACCATTTCCGGTCGAGCCCCAGGGAGAGTGTCTTCTTCCGGATCAACGGCTTCGTGCACGGGGTGCACTGCTGGTTCGCTGCGCCCAACCACAACTGGCTGTGCTGGCTCAAATCCGGAGACGACCGCCAGCCACACCTGGTGGAGCGGGAGCACGCGCAAGGTCTTCTACAAGAACGACCTCGAGTCCCGGCTCGACCTCTTCGGCATGCAGTGGAGCTACAACTCCCTGGGCGCGTTCAACGAGTGCCTGGCGCACGCCATCGGCCGCTCCCGCTTCCCGATCGATATCCCCACCTTTATCTTGGTAGCCACCGACGGCGGCTACTGACAGGGCCAGTCCGAAAGCGACATCGACGCGCTGCTCGGCCAGTGCGGGATCGACGAGACATTGACGCAATGGATTGCCCGAACGTTCAGGAGCGCCGGCGTTAAGGTAGCAGCTTATCGGCCCGCTCATGGCCGAACGCGGAAGTTCAACCTGACAATCAGTGTCAAATCAAGTCCGGACTTCTTCAGGTCACGGCGCCGAGAGGAATCCGGCGCCGCGACTCATTGCAACGACCCTAGAAGGCATTCGACGCCATCCTGGCCGCAGGCGCACCGGCGGCGTCGCTCGCTTGCTGCAGCAGGGGAATGCCGCTCCTGGCGTTGGCGCGCGCAGCCATCTGGCGCTCTTCGGCGGTGGCGTAATCGCGATCCCAGGCCAGCACCCTGGGCGTCATCAAGCGATGCCACAGCGGCGGAATCAGGGCGGCGATGAGGGTGGTCAGATAGCCGTTGATCATCACCGGCGCCTCGGGAAACGGCTTGAGATCCTGGTAGGGGACCTCGCCCTGGGCGTGGTGATGCGAGTGGCGTGTCAGGTTGAACATCGTCCACTAACTGATCCGCTTGTTGGTGTTCCAGGAATGCCGGGGTTGCACCGGCGTCTTCGGGTCGCGCACCATGCCGTAGTGTTCCATGTAGTTGACGACCTCCAGCAACGCCTTGCCGCACAGCGCGCACAGCGTGAAGTACGCTGCCGCCCGCCAGCCGCCGATCGCCCCGGCAACGGCAACCAGAAACACGCTCATCAGATGCCCGCGAATGGCCCGGTTATGCCATGAGATAGGCCACTGGTCCTTGCGCTTCAGGCGCCTCGTCTCTATGTTCCACGCGCTGACGTTGCCTTTGAGGGTGGAGGCGACGATGTGGTAGTAAACGCTGCGGCCGCGCGGAGCGGTGGCCGGGTCTTCTTCGGTCGACACATAGCGGTGATGGCCATAGACGTGCTCGATCGAGAAGATCGTGTCGAAGCTGAAGGCCAGCAGCCAGCGGCCGATGAACATCGATACCGGGTCCCAAGTGCGATGGGTCAGTTCATGGGCGGGAATGGTGCCGATCATGCCGATCATCAGCCCGGTGAGGATCGCCGTCGCCAGATGGTTGCCGAAAGAGGTGGCATCGCGCGCGGCAACCACGTCGTAGCCGCTCAGCCGCGTGACCCACTCGCCGAAGCCGAGCGGATCGCCCGGACTGACGCTCCACACGGCGGTGAAGACGATCAGCGCGAGCAAGGGCAAGGCCATCCACAACTGCGCCGTCAGGATACCCGGATGCCTGAACTCGGGCGTGCTGGTGTCGTTCCCGCAGACGGCGTCGCCAACGACGTAGATGAGCAGGACGAGAAGCAGTCCGCCGCTCATCCAATGGCCGCCGGCGAGTATCGCCGTGACGGAAATCAGCCCGATGCCATGAAACAGGAAATATTTCAGGTAATGCAGAATGTTCATCGTCGTCTCCATTGTCGTTGTGTTCTCGAAGCATTCGCCGCTGTTTCAGGCTGCCGCCGCGAGGCCATCGTGCAGGGTCGTGAAGCGGTCGGCGTGAATGTCTTTGCGGGCGACACCGTGCCGCAGCAGCAGCGCGACCGCGCCGTCGATCATCGCCGGGGGCCCGCACAAATAGGCGTGGGTGTCGGCCTCGATGACGGCGTGCATCTTCTCGGTCACCAGCCCGCGCTCGCCATTCCACGGCGAGTCGGCAGCAACGGCCGACAGCACCGGAATGAAGCGGAATGGTCCGCACCAGTGGCGGGCGATGGCGCTGATTTCTTCCCGTGCGTAGAGATCGCCCTCCGTCCGGGCGCCAAAGAGAAGGGTTGCCGGACGGGTCACGCCGGCGGCGACCGCCTCCTGCAGGATGGCCAGCAGCGGCGCCAGTCCGCTGCCACCGGCGACCAGCAGCAGCGGTGCAGCTGCCGGACGCAGCCAGAAGTCGCCCAGCGGGCCCTCGACCACCACCGTCTGGCCAACGACGCCTTGCTCGTTGATCAGTGTCGAGAAAATGCCGCCGGACACCTTGCGCACGAAGAAGCCGACCTGCGCGTCCGGCTGCACCGGCGTGGCGAAGGAGTAGCTGCGGCTGATGCCGGGTAGCGCAGCGATGCCGATGTTGGCGAACTGGCCGGCCTTGTAGGGCAGCGCCTCGTCGAGTTGCACGCGCAGGCGCGTGATGTCGCCGGTAAGCCTGTCCTGCCCGATGACACGGCCGCTGACGGAGCGCTGCACCGGCTGCCGGGACAAGTCGACCTCGATGCGCACATCCGTCTGCGGCACGCTCTGGCATGCCAGGATGTAGCCTTGGTCGAGTTCGTCGTCGGACAGCAGGTAGCCGCTGTCGGTCAATTCCCGGACCTTGCCCTCGAGCAGCCGGCACTTGCAGGTTGCGCATCCGCCGACCCGGCAACTGTGGGGGAAATCGATACCTTGGCGCAAGGCCGCCTGCAGCAGGGTCTCCTTCGCAGCGACCGCGATTGGCTGCGTGTTGATGTGCGCTGTGATGGGGCCTGGCGGGGGCGGCACCTTCCTGGAAAGAAATGAAAACATGCGTGCTCCGTGGAAGTGAACGGTCAGACCGGAAGTTTCATGATGGTATGCGGCATGCGGCGCGGCAAGGGGGTTGGCGATTGACATAAACAGGTCATTTGTTGACAATCTGCCCGACGTTTTTGTCACATTCTTCCGGAACGCATGCAAGTCGAGGAATTCACGCTGCCGGTGTACTACCTCCGGCAGATCGCCAATCAGATCGAAAGCACCGGCGCCGACGCGAAGCGCTGGCTCGCGCAGAGTCGGTTGAGCGAAGCGCAACTGGAAAATGCGGCGCTGAATGTTCCGTTCCCGGTGTTTCGCCAGCTGATTCTGGATGCGCTGGCCATTACGCAGGAACCCGCACTCGGTCTGTTGCTCGGCGAACGCCTGCTGGTGAACACCCATGGCATCCTCGGCTACGCAGCCATGAACAGCGGCACGCTGCGCCAGGCGCTGGAACTGTTCGAGCGCTTCATGCCCCTGCGTACCTCGCTGCTTTCGATGACTCAAGAGATTCATGACAATGAAGTCCGGATCATCTTTTGTGAACCGCGCCCGCTCGGCGACATTCGCAGGACCGTGCTGGAAGCGGTGGTGCTGACCGTCAAGAACGTGCTCGACTACATTTCCCTCGGCACTTGCGAGATCGCCCGGGTCGCGTTCCCGTTCGCCGAGCCGGAACATGCTGCGCTTGCCCGCGACCTGTTCAAATGCGAGGTGCGTTTCGGCCAGCCATGGGCGGGCTTCGCGCTGCCGCTGGACGTGATCGACCTGCCGCTGAAACTGGCCGATTCCGCGACCTTCCGGGAAGCCGCCCTGATCTGCCAGCGCGAGCTGGAGAAACTGACGAGCAGGGAGTCGTTGAGCACGCGGGTCAGACGGATCATGCTGGAGAAGCAGAACGGGTTCCCATCGCTCCATGTCACCGCGCGCCTGTTGCATATGACGCCGCGCACCCTGCACCGGCGCCTGATCGATGAAGGGACGTCGTTCAAGGAAATACTCGAGGATGTTCGCCACATGCTCGCCGTCGAGCACCTGAAATCCGGGCACCTGACCATCCAGGAAATCGCCTACACGCTGGGTTACACCGATCTCGCCAACTTCCGCCGGGCGTTCAAGCGCTGGGAGGGTGTTCCGCCTTCCGGGTGCCGGGTGCGCGCATCGGGCCGCCTGAAGCAGGAAGCGCCTGCGTTCGCGGCGGGTGGCGGACCTGGAACATGAGCCGTGGTGATGTCGGTGGACCCTGGTGGCAGGCTCGCTGCGGCGACCCGCCGGCACTCTCCGCCGGAGGATGCCTTCAATCGCGGTCAACCCCCTTTTTCCATCGAAAATGTCTCTGATCGAAACCAACATCAGCGCCGGCAGTGAGACCTTCCGGGCCAATCGCGACGGCATGCTGGCCCTCCTCGCGCGGGTGCGCGAACTCGAGGAGCGGACGCGGCGCGCTTCCGCCGCCGCCAAGGCGCGGCGCACCGGCGCGGCGATCATCGAGCGCACGCGGACCCTGCTCGCCAAGGCCGGCTTGCCCGATTTCAGCGCCACGCATGTCGAGGTGATCGGCACCGAGAGCATCTACGGCCCCCATTCACGGGCAGGAAACGCGCGCGAGGTGATGCTGCGCGTTGTCGTCGATCATGCGAGCCGGCAGGCCCTCGACCTCTTCGCCCGCGAAATCGCCCCCGCCGGAACATCGTGGTCGCCGGGAACGACCGGGCCGGCACTGGGGCGGCCGCCCGCTTCGCCGCTGATCAAGCAGTTCGCCTTCACCCTGCCCAAGCGCGAGGTCGCCATTCGCGTCAGACTCGACGGTGAAACAAGGGCGGTCGCTGTCGCGGTCGACGGCGGATATTGCCCGGAAACCGCCAATCCCACCGCGGAGGGGCCAGCCTTCACTGCGGATGCCGATGCGCCATACATACCGCTGGTCAGGCTCGCCCATGCGCGCAGTGGCGACAAGGGAAACTTGGCCAACATCGGCGTCGTTGCGCGCGCGCCGGAGTTCCTGCCGATCATCCTGCAGCAACTGACGCCCGCCAGCGTCAAGGCGTACTTTGCCCATCTCGTTTCCGGAGACGTCGTGCGCTACCTGGTACCCGGTCTGCACGCGTGCAATTTCGTCATGCACGACGCCCTCGACGGCGGCGGCACGGCCTCGATGCGCCTCGACCCGCTGGGCAAGGGCCTGGCCCAGATGCTTCTCGACATGCCGATCGCGGTGCCGCCGCAGCTTGCCCGCCGACTGGGCGGCGTCCTGGGCGCCGGACACACATAGACGGGATTGAAGCGAATGATCGAACCGATTCTGCTGGCGGCCGCACGCATCTGCACTTTCGACGGGCAGAGGCCGCTGACGAACGCCAGCGGGTTCTTCTTCGAGCGCAATCAACGCCTGTTTCTGGTGACCAGCCGGCATGTCATGATCGACGACCCGAGCGGGCACTTCCCCGACCGGATCGAGGTCGAACTGCACGTCGACCCGGCCAACATGGCCAGATCCGCCGGGTTTTCGATTCCGCTGTACCGGAACGGCAAGAGCCTCTGGCGCCAGGGCCTCGATGCCGCAGGCGAAATCGACGTGGCGGCGATCGAAATCGAACGTCCGGCACTCCCCGAAAACGCGGTCTTCCGCGCCTTCACCCCGCAGCATCTGCTCAACCGGCTGGATCAGGTCGAGGTCGGCACCTCGCTGCTGGTGGTGGGCTTCCCGCTCGGTTTTCACGACACGCTGCACCACATGCCCGTCGTTCGCCACGCCGTGATCGCCTCGTCGTTCGGGCTGCGCTTTCAGGGCGAGGGTTATTTCCTGACCGATGCGCGCACCCATCGCGGAACCAGCGGCGCGCCGGTCGTCATGCGCGCGCCGGAAGGAAGTCGGGAACGCGGCGACCTGCCGTGGATGTTGCTCGGCGTCCATTCGGCGCGCCTCGATGTCGGAACGCGCGACCTGAAGCTGGACGAGGCGCTGGGACTGAACTGCGCCTGGTACGCCGACATCCTGCTGACCCTGACCGAGCGCTGACACCGGTTGCCGGAAGACGTGACGATCGGGGCCGCCGCGCATCGATGGCCGGCACCGCCGGTTCCGCTCCGTCGCCGGGCTTGGCATTGCCCGCGGTCAACGGTAAAAAGGGAAACAAAAACGAATCGCGGCGACATTGGCCGCGACGAAGATCCACGCCGCAGGATTGCCATCAAGCCGTGCCGGAGGAGACATGAACGACATCCACAACCGAACGATTACCGAGCGGATCGACTGGCTCTTCGATCTCGCCCGCCGCCATGGCGAAACCTTCCGCGGGCCGGAAGCCTGGCTGGCGCGCGAGCGCTATCTCGCCGAGCACCCGACCGCCATCGCGGTCCTCAAATGCATGGACGGCCGCATCAACATCCCCGTCGCCACCCACACCCCGACCGGCATCCTGATGCCCTTTCGCAACCTGGGCGGCATCTTCGACCTCGGCTGGCCGCATCTTGGCGAGGTCCTGGCCCACCACATCCAGCGCATGACCGGCGCCGGGCGCCGCGTGCTGTTCCTGATCACCTACCACTGGTCGCGCGGCAATCCCCGGCGCGGATGTGCCGGCTTCAATTACGACACCGCCGCCGCCATCGCCCACACCCAGGAAATCCGCCGCCAGGTGGAGCACATCTTCGGCAGCGGCCACGGCACCGTCTACCCGCTGGTCTGCGGCTTCGAGACCGACGACGAAGCCCTCGCCATCCACGGCAGCGACGGTGCCGTGCTCGACCTCGCGTGCCTCGCCGCCGGCGACTTCGCCACACTCGAACCGCGGCTGGCGGCCCTGCTCCCGGACATGCCGGCGCAGATGCGCGCCGACCTGCTGCCGCTGCTGCGCGGGAATCTCGATCACATCGCACAAGTCCGCGAACAGGCGGCACGCAACGAACGCCGGCTCGACATCGAGCACCGCGAATGGGTGATCTGCATCGGCCGCGGCTTCGACTTCCTGCACACGCCCAACCTCGCGCTGATCATCGGCCCCTACAGCCCCGACCTCGGCGACCCCATCCGCAAGGCCGCCGGCATCATCCAGAGCAACATGGAAACCGGGCGCATCCCGAACGACGGCTTCCTGCTGCTCGCCTCGGTCCCCTACGACGAAATCGGCGTCGACCGGGCACGCGCCGAAATGAAGTCGCGTTTCCTGTCCCGATTCGCCGCCGACGTGGTCAGCGAAGAATTTCCCGAACTCGCCGGAAGGATGACCACCCGCACCGCCGTTCTCGACTGGCGGTCAAGGAATCTGGAGTTGATCGGCGCCTGAAACTGGCCTCGCCGGCGATAATTGCGTGCAAGACAGGGCTCGTTCGGCAAATCTTTCTGCGACCCATCAAATCCGACCGGCCGCTGCCGTTTCCAACATCAACCCCAAGGCACAACGTCTGCAATCTGCCGACGCGCGGCTCAACAAGCTGCAACCGTACCTGCGGCTGGCCCCGCAATGGCATTGGCTAGCAGCAGCCAGTACGAGCACGTCAGCCGCATCGTCGCCGTCCTGCTGGGTTCAATGGCGGCTTTGCGAAAACTGGCTGCCAACAAGTGTTCATACGACCGCGGGCTGTCTTGATTTCAAGAGTGGAATGCGTATTCATCTCGGTGATGTTTCGTTATATCATGTTGAACATAACGAAACATCAAGGGCAGGTCATCATGTCCGCCGTTCCGCATTCTGATGGATACCACACAAGCACCCCAACGGCTTCTTTGTCGATGTTCAGGCTACGGTCTCTCGGCAGCGTACAGCCTCGACATTTCGCATCCTCACTATTCAATCCAGAAACGAAACTTGCACTACGGGCAATGGCTCAGGTAATTCGGGCAGGTCATCACGGTGATCTACCGCTATTCGCAGCCACGCTTGGTCTCTCGGCGAGCGAATTCCAGGCGATTCTGCATGACGACGTGCAGTTCCTTGCCCCCGAATTGCCCTCTGAATTGCTAAGCGGATGGCTACCAGAGCAGTTCATGCCGATGGTTTCGATGCTTTGCTCCTTTCGCGTAACCGACGAGCCGCTGGTTCGATGGCTCAGCCACGCAATTGCAGCCGCTTGCTACGGTCGTCGTCACTTGTGGCAAGACTTGGGCTTAAGCGGCCGAGCCGACGTTTCCCAGTTACTCGGCCAATGGTTTCCACGGTTGTTTGACCTGAACATTCATGACCTGAAGTGGAAGCGTTTCCTGTTCGAGCAACTGGGAGAACGCCAGGGAAAATCAGGACTGAAGCCGCCTTCGTGTAATGACTGCGATTCGTACCGGGTTTGCTTTTCAGGAAACTGAAAATCATGGATGGTACTCAGACCATTGAATTGAAGGGCAACCTCTGGATGTCCGTCGGAGACAGGAGTTTCGGCGGGCATGGTCGGGTGGCGCTGCTCGCACTGGTCGCCGAACTGGGGTCAATCACCAAAGCGGCCAAAGCGATGAAGATGAGTTACAAGGCGGCGTGGGATGCCATCGACCAGATGAACTCACTGGTAGGGGAATGTCTCGTCGAACGCACTACTGGCGGAAAGGGCGGTGGCTCGACCCGGCTCACTGAGCGTGGACAGCAACTCATCGCCAATTTCCGGCTCATCGAAGAAGAGCACAAGCGTTTCGTCCAGCAACTCAGTTTGCAATCCCAAGGCCTCGTTGAGGACTTGATACTTATCCGGAGACTCAGCATGAAAACTAGCGCGCGCAATCAATTCCACGGCACCGTGACCGCAATTAAGCCAGGGGTCGTCAATGACGAGATTGACATCGAGATTCCCGGTGGAGAGCGCCTGGTTGCCACTATCACGAGCGAGAGCACCAAAAACCTCGAACTGACCGTTGGTGCCGAAGTGTATGCACTCGTCAAGGCGCCGTCTGTCATGGTCATGGCTCCCGACGCCCGGTTGCGGCTCTCGGCTCGAAATCAATTTGCCGGCAAGGTTTCTCGACTGCATCCCGGTGCAGTCAATTCAGAAGTGGTTATCGAGCTTCCCGGTGGTTTGGGAATCACGGCTATCGTGACCAATGAAAGTGTGGCCAACCTGGGTTTGGAAGTTGGGGTTGCGGCAATAGCCGTCTTCAAAGCGTCCAGCGTCATCATTGGCATCCCCGCCTAACTCCCTCAGCACAGAGAGAGCACACGACCATGCCCAGCCTACATACAACCATTTCTGTCATTGCCGCCGCCTTCATGGTGGCTCAGATTGCCAATGCCGAAGAGGTGTCAGTCGCGGTAGCTGCAAATTTCACGGCCCCCATGAAAATAATCGCCGCGGAATTCGAGAAGGACACCGGTCACAAAGTCGCGATGGCCTTTGGCGCAACCGGGAAGTTCTACGCCCAAATCACCAACGGTGCGCCGTTTGAGGTGTTCTTGTCGGCGGACGATGAGACTCCCGCGCGACTCGAAAACGAAGCGCATGCCGTCAAGGGGTCTCGATTTACCTACGCAATTGGGAAGCTCGTCCTCTGGTCCGCGGCAGCGGATTATGTGGATAGCCAAGGGGAAGTTCTGGCCAAGGGAAATTTCAAGCACATTGCCTTGGCCAACCCGAAGACCGCACCCTACGGGGCAGCAGCGATGGAAACCTTGAATCACCTCGGCCTCGCCGGCCAGATCCAATCGAGGATAGTTCAAGGAGAGAACATTGCTCAGACCCATCAATTCGTCAGCACGGGGAATGCCGAACTCGGGTTTGTCGCTCTATCGCAGGTCTACAAGGACGGCAACCTAACTAGCGGGTCCGCATGGATGATACCGCCCAAATACTACACGCCGATTCGCCAGGACGCTGTCATTCTGAATAAAGGGCGAGGTAACCAGGGAGCGGTTGCCTTGATGGGGTATCTCAAAGGCGACAAGGCCAAGGCGATTATCCGTTCCTTTGGATACGAGCTGTAAGCTGCCTTAATTTGCACCAGCCAGGATCAGGACAGGCGCAGCCAGCTCCGGTGGTATTTGCGCAGGCGCTCGACGTCCTCGTCCAGCAGTTCCCCCAGGCGCAGAAGGTTCATGTTGTCTTCGAGGTCGGCAAGTTTCACCGCCCTGGCCAGCGGGTTGGCTGCGGCACGCTCGATGAAGGCGGCGTAGTCTTCGTCGTCGGCGAGCTTCGTGACGCAGCGCAGCGCGTCGATGACGCTCTCCGGAATTCCGGCACTACCCAAGCGCTCGAAAGTCCAGCCTTCGTCTTCGTGGTCTTCGGCCACGTCGTGCAATACGGCGGTCATCCGCGCTTCATCAGTGTCCATCCGCATCATCATGCGCAGCGGGTGCAGGATGTAGGGGGCGCCACCCTTGTCCGGCCTGTGGGTGGCATGGGCATTGGCGGCGATCTTGATCGCCAGGGCCAGAGGTTGCATCGTCGGGCCGGGCTTCAGTTCCTCGAACCGGGCGAACAGGGCGTCGAACTCGGCGAGAAGCGCCGGGGCCGCGAGCGCCGGGGTGCCGTTGCGCAGGCCATCGGCGACGTCGTTGGCCCAGACGAAGTAGCGCAGTAGTCGCTCGAGGCTCCAATTGACCGGGGGATGCACCAGCATGTCGCTGATGTTGGCGATCAGGTCGGAAAGTTTGAGGATCTTGGCGCGCGCCGACTTGTGCGGGGCCTGTTCGATCTGCAATGCCTTGCGCTCTTCCTTGGACAGCGACTTGTCGTCGGTGACCTCGGCGACGAGTTCGGCGACATCGTCCCCGAACCGTTCCTCGATCTCGGCCCTGGTGACCCCGCAGTCCTCGATGCAGTCGTGCAGGTAGGCGGCGATGAGCAGATTGGGGTCGTGGCCCCCGGTCGCCCTGGCGACGTTAGCGGCGACGGCGGCGAGATGATTGAAATAGGGGGCTTCGCTGGCTCCCTTGCGGCGCTGATGGGCATGCCTGACGGCGGCAAATTCAACAGCCTGGGCGATACGCAGCAGGTCGGACATGGCGGACTCTCGAATGGCGGGCTTGGCGGTGCCGCTAATATACCAATCCTGCCGCAATGGCGCTCGCGGCGTACCGGGGTTGGCTCTCCCATTTACCTGGATCGGGGCGTCGACGGTGTTGCTGACCGGCCTACCGTCGGCCATGGTTCCGGACGATAATGGGCTCCCTGGCAGGATGCCATCCTGGCGCAGTTTCAACCATCCGCATGCAAAAGACACGCTATCGCGGCCGTTTCGCTCCCTCGCCGACCGGCCCGCTGCATTTCGGCTCGCTGGTCGCCGCCGTCGGCAGCTATCTCGATGCCCGCACACATGGCGGCGAGTGGCTGCTGCGCATGGAAGACGTCGACACGCCGAGGAATGTTCCGGGGGCTGCCGCCGACATCCTGAAAACCCTGGAAGCCTTCGGCTTCGAGTGGGATGGCCCGGTGCTTTGGCAGAGCCGGCGCACGGAAGCCTATGCCGCGGCGCTCGACAGGCTCAGGGCTGCGGGCCTGGTTTACGGCTGTGCGTGTTCGCGCAGGGAAATCGCCGGCTCGGCGACGCGCCCCGCCGTCGATGGCGGGCTGGCCTATCCGGGAACCTGTCGCAATGGCCTGGCGCGCGGGCGCAGCGTCCGTTCGTGGCGGCTTCGGGTGGGCAGCGAGGAGATCGCGTTCAGCGACCGGGTGCAGGGCCGGCAAGTCCAGAACATCGAGCGCGACGTCGGTGATTTTGTCTTGCTCCGAGCCGACGGTTTGTACGCCTACCAGTTGGCTGTTGCGGTCGACGACGAATTTCAGGGCATTTCCGATGTCGTCCGCGGCGCCGATCTGATCGCCTCGACGCCGCGCCAAATCTGGCTGCAGCGCTGCCTCGGTTACGCGACGCCGCGTTACGCGCATCTGCCGGTGGCGACCAACAGCGCCGGCGAAAAGCTGTCGAAGCAGACCAGGGCGCCCGCCTTGCGGCCGGATCAGGCCGGCCGCGCACTGGCTTCCGCGCTGGCCTTCCTCGGTCAGGCGGTGCCGCCGGGTCTGGCGTATGCGGGTTTGCACGACCTCTGGGACTGGGCATTGCGGCACTGGTCGTTCGCTGCCATTCCGCAGCGGGCTGCCGGTCGGGAAGTGGTTGCCTATTGACCGGTCGGCCACGTCGGGTCGGTTTTTTCAGTCGTGATTGGCCACGGCGGGAAAGCGGAGCCCGAACTTCAACGATAATTGCTGATGGCTCACAATTCCCCAAGACCTCCGGCAACGGTCCGCAAACTCTCGGCGCTGGCTGGCCTGTGGCCTTTCGTTCGCCCCTACCGGGCGCGCGTTGCCCTCGCCTTCGTTCTTCTGTGTCTCGCTTCGGCGACGATTCTGCTGGTGCCGCTGGCGTTCCGCGACCTGATCGACTTCGGCTTCGGAGAACGGGAGCGGCAAAGTGCGGGCCTGCTCGGCTCCTTGAGCCTGAACGGGCACTTCATCGCGCTTTTCGGGCTGGCGAGCGTCTGGGCGTTGGCGGTGGCGGCGCGCTATTACATGGTTTCCTGGGTCGGCGAGCGGGTCACCGCCGATCTGCGCAACGCCGTCTATGCGCGGGTGCTGTCACAGTCCCCGCAATTCTTCGAGACCCTGCAGACAGGGGAGGTTCTGTCCCGACTGACCGGCGACACGACCTTGATCCAGACCGTGGTCGGCAGTTCGATCTCGATGGGCCTGCGCAGCGTCTTTCAGTTCTTCGGCGGTATGGTCATGCTGGCGGTCACCAGCTTCTACCTGTTCTCCCTGAACCTGGGACTGATGGCATTGTTGATCCTTCCAATCATGGCCATCGGTCGCAAGGTCAAGAAGCTCTCGCGCGAGTCGCAGGACCGGATCGCCGATGCGTCGGCGCTGGCGGGCGAAATCCTCAACGCGATGCCGACGGTGCAAGCCTACACACAGGAAGACCGGGAGGCCAGCCGCTTTGCCGAGCGCACGGAACTCAGTTTCGCGACCGGGATCAGGCGCACCCGGGTACGCGCAGCGCTGACGGCACTGATCATCACGGCGGTGATGGGAACGATCATCTTCGTCCTCTGGATCGGTGCGCGTCAGGTCCATGCGGGCGCCCTGACCGGCGGCGAGCTTGCCTCCTTCGTCCTTTACGCCGCCCTGGTGGCCGGCGCTGTCGGAACCATGGCGGAAGTCTGGGGCGACGTGATGCGCGCTGCCGGCGCGACCGAGCGCCTGCTCGACCTGCTGCATGCCCGCTCGGCCATCCGCGAGACAGCGACGCCGCAGGCGCCGGTGGTCATGGCGCAGGCGGCGATCAGCTTCGAGCATGTCGTGTTCGCCTATCCGGCCCGCCCGCAGGTTCGCGCCCTTGACGACATCTGCCTCGACATCGCGCCCGGCGAGAGCGTGGCGCTGGTCGGGCCGTCAGGCGCCGGCAAGACCAGTCTGTTTCAGCTCCTGTTGCGTTATTACGATGTTTCCGGCGGCTGCATCCGGATCAACGGGCAGGACATCCGGCAGTTGAGCCTGCGCGACCTGCGCAAGGAGATCGCCATCGTCTCCCAGGACCCGGTGATCTTCTCCGCCAACGCACTGGAAAACATCCGCTACGGCCGGACCTCGGCGAGCGACGAGGAGGTAAGGCAGGCGGCCAGGGCGGCGCTGGCCGACGAATTCATCGAGCGTCTGCCCGAGGGCTACCAGACGTTCCTCGGGGAGCGCGGGACGCGGCTGTCGGGTGGCCAGCGCCAACGCATCGCGATTGCCCGCGCCATCCTCAAGGGCGCCCGCCTCCTGTTGCTCGACGAAGCCACCAGCGCCCTCGACGCGGAGTCGGAGATCCTGGTGCAGCGGGGTCTCAGCGCCGCCATGATGGGGCGGACGACGCTGATCATCGCGCATCGCCTGGCGACGGTGCAGAAGGCCGACCGCATCGTCGTCATGGACCGCGGGCGCGTCGTCGAGACCGGGACGCCGGAGGACCTGCGCCGGCAAGGCGGGCTTTACGCGCGACTGGCAACCCTGCAGCTCGATTTCTGAGCCGCGTTCCAGGGATGACCGGCGGACTGGCCGGTCAGGCCAGAACTTCCGGAATCGCCTTTGCCAGGAAGTCGTAAACCGCCCGGATGCGTGCGCTCGAGCGGATCTCGCGGTGCACGGTCAGCCAGATCGGCATCGTGAAGGTCAGGCCGGGCAGGACGCGCCGGACTCGGGGTTCCTTGTCCCCCAGCCAGATTCCGGTAAAACCGATCCCCAGTCCGGCGCGCAGCGCTTCCCAGAGCACGAGCTGGTCGTCGCTGCGGATTGCTGATCGCATTGGACGCCACGATCTCGATCGCGATTCCCGGCTCCTGGGCCCGCAGCCGGGCAAGGATGGGCGGTAGCAGGTGCACGGCCACCGTCTGGACGGCGGTGATGCGAACCGCCCCGGCCAACTGCTTGCTCTGGCCGGTCAAGATGCGGCCGATGGCATCGGCGTTGTCCGCCATGGCGCGGGCGTGATCTGCAATCGAGAGCGCGACCTGGGTCGGCACGAGACCGCGTCCCGTGCGCTCGAACAGCACCATGGCAAGCTGGCGCTCGAGTTCCGCGACGTGCCGCCCGACGGTGGGTTGACTGCTGCCGAGGTGGCGAGCGGCGGCGAGCAGGCTCCCCCGTTCGAGAACCGCCAGGAACGAACGCATCAATGTCCAGTCGAAGGGCGCGCCCGCTTGCGAGCTATTCATTATCGAGATCGTGATATGTCATTGCATGCAATTGTGGGGTACGACGCGGCGCTGCACAATGGGGGCTCCTGCAACATCGATAGGAGAACGTCATGTATCCGGATACTCTCGTCAACGCCGCTCCGCTTGTCTTCAGCGTATTGGCCTGCGGCATCGCTTCCCTGCTGATTCTCGCGATATCCATTCTTCGCGGTTCCCTCGCCCGGCGTTCGAGCGATCCGGCGCCGGCAAGAGCGGCGCCTCCCGCCGGGCAGGCGACTCCGGCCCAGCGGGCGCACGGTTCGCATCGGCAGCGGGAAGCCGGCAGTCGCTGGTTCAGGCCGTGCGCCTCGTAAGCTTTCGGTGGACTCTTGCCGGAAGATCCCCTGCTTCCGCTCTCTGACCGCGAGCAGGAAGGGTAGCGGCTTAGGAGCCGGGGCCAGGCGTCTGTCCGTCAGAGCGCCAGTGCCGCGACCCGTAGCCGGTCAGGCCGACGATGGCCCGGACCAGTCCGTAGCTTAGCCAGCGCAGGGTGCGGATATACCAGGGATGGGCGGTCAGTTCGGCGGCCAGCACTTCGCGTGCGCCGCCGGCGATGGCCTGGCCGACGCTGGCATGAAGTTCCGCTGCGAATGCCGGGTCGCGCACGAACAGGTTGGCCTCCTTGGCGAGCAGCAGGCTGAACGGGTCGATGTTGGAGGACCCGACCGTTGCCCAGAGGCGGTCGATGACGGCGACCTTGGCGTGCATGAAACTTTTCTCGTACTCGTAGATGCGCATCCCGGCCTTGAGCAGCGCCGCATAGAGCGTCTGCGTCGCGTAGCGCAGCAACGGGTGATCGGTCTTGCCCTGGAGCAGGACGGTGATCCGCACCCCACGCCTGGCGGCCGCATGCAGGGCCAGGCCGAAGCGCAGGCCCGGCAGGAAGTAGGCGTTGGCAATCAGGATTTCATCCTGCGCACTGTTGATCGCCGTGATGTAGGCATGCAGGATGTCGTTGCGGTGGCGGATGTTGTCGCGGATGAGAAACATGGCATCCTGTTCGCCGGCGACCTCGCCACCGGGGGTCGCCGGCAGGTTGTGGCGGAAGCGGCGCCTGAAGTTCGCCCAGGAAACGACTTCCCACATGCGTCGGACGGCATGGTGAACCTGGCGCAGCGTCGGGCCTTCGATGCGGGCAGCATAGTCATAGCGCGGGCGCATATCTTCCGGCGCATTGTCGTCGTCGACGATGTTGATGCCGCCGACGAAGGCGACGCGGGCATCGATGACGGCCAGCTTGCGGTGCAGGCGACGAAGGCGGTGGCGGCGCAGATGAAAGGGACTGATTTCCGGCCGGTAGAACATCGCGCGGACGCCAGCGGCGGTCAGTTGCGGCAGGAAATCGGCGCGGAAATTGCGGGCGCCGAAGCCGTCGACCGTGACATTGACCTGAACGCCGCGCCCGGCGGCACGGGAGAGGGCGCCCGCGACTTCGTGGCCGATTTCGTCGTCGGCGAAGATGTAGGTTTCAAGGTAGATCTCGACTCGTGCCGACTCGATGGCCGACAGCAGGGCGGGAAAGTACTCGGCGCCCGAATTGAGCAGCGCGATCCGGTTTCCTGACAGGAACTCAGCGGGCATGCCTTGCCAGATGGGCCGACAGCGCGGCGTGGTCGGAGATCGCCGACCACGGTTGCCCGAAATGGACCTCGGTCCGGCGCACCTTGAAGCCACGAACATAGATGCGGTCAAGGCGGAACACCGGCAGGGCGGCGGGATAACTGCGCACCGGCGCGCCATTCCGGTTGCTGAAGACTTCGGTCAGGCCCAGTCGCTTCACCAGCTGGTGGCCCGCCCGGTTGCTCCAGTCGTTGAAATCGCCGGCGATGATGAGCGGCTCGTTGGGGGCGGAAACGCTGTCGAGATAATCTGCCAGCGCAGCAACCTGCAGGCGGCGCGAATAGCCGAACAGCGAGAGATGGACGCAGACACAGTGCGCCCCCGGGCCACCCGGCAGGTCGATCCGGCAGTGCAGCAGGCCGCGCTTCTCGAACTGGAGATGGGTCACATCCTGGTTGTGCGAGTGCAGGATGGGGAAGCGCGAGAGTATCGCGTTGCCGTGGTGGCCGTGGTCGTAGATCATGTTGCTGCCATAGGCGGAGTCGTGCCACACCTCGTCGGCCAGGAATTCGTGCTGCGGCTCGCTCGGCCAGTCGTCGTGATTCTCGGCATGGCCGAGATGCAGCCCCTGAACCTCCTGCAGAAAGACGATGTCCGGATTGAGATCACGCAGGCGTTCGCGCAGCTCGTGCACCATCATGCGCCGGTTGAACTGCGAGAAGCCCTTGTGGATGTTTAAGGTCGTGACGTGCAGGGCTGTGGACTTGCTCATGAACGGTCAGGAAATCGCCAGCATGCGGTCGAGCGCCAGCCTGGCCAACCTGGCCTCGTGCTCGGGAACCCGGATCTGATTGACGACCTTGCCGGCCGCCAGGTTTTCCAGCGTCCACGCCAGATGCTGGGGGTCGATGCGCTGCATCGTCGAACACATGCAGATGGTCGTCGCCATGAACTGGACGATCTTGTTTTGCGGCAGAACCTCGCGAGCCAGACGGTCGACCAGGTTGAGTTCGGTGCCGACCAGCCAGCGCGTGCCTTCCGGCGCCTCCTTGATGGTTCTGACGATATGCTCGGTCGACCCGACGTAATCGGCGGCGGCGCAGACTTCGAAATTGCATTCGGGGTGGGCGATGACCAACCCATCCGGGTACTTCGCCCGGAAGGCGTCGATGTGCGATTTCTGGAACATCTGGTGCACCGAGCAGTGACCCTTCCAGAGCAGGATTTTGGCCTTCCTGATCTGGTCGACCGTGAGACCGCCCATTTCGAGATCGGGGTCCCAGACTACCATCTCGTCCAGCCGAATTCCCATCTTGTGGCCGGTCCACCGCCCGAGGTGCTGGTCGGGGAAGAACAGTACCTTGGGGCGGCGCTCGAAGGCCCATTCGGCGATGGTGCCGGCGTTGGACGACGTGCACACGATGCCGCCATGTTCGCCGCAGAAGGCCTTGAGATCGGCGGCGGAGTTGATGTAGGTGACCGGGGTGACTTCGTGCTCGACGTCGAGCACTTCGCCCAACTCGCGCCAGCAGCGCTCGACCTTGGCCAGGTTGGCCATGTCGGCCATCGAGCAGCCGGCGGCGAGGTCGGGCAGGATGGCAATCTGGTCGGGCGCGGTCATGATGTCGGCGACCTCGGCCATGAAATGCACGCCGCAAAAGACGACGTATTCCGAATCGGTCTGTGCCGCCAGCTTGGACAGCTTCAGCGAGTCGCCGGTCAGGTCGGCGTGCTGGTAGATGTCGGCCCTCTGGTAATGATGGCAGAGGATGACCGCCCGTTTGCCGAGCTTGGCGCGGGCGGTGCGGATGCGTTCCTGGCAGTCGTCGTCGGACAGGCCGTTGAAGGGCGTGAAGGCGATCACGGTCGATTGCATGCGGGTCTCCGAAATGGTTTCCGGGCTGGGGACTACCCTTGGTACCAGGGCAGCCCGGCATGACGCCAGCCACCGCAGGTGTTGCGCCGACCGTTGGCGTCCTTGTCGCCCTCGAACCCTTCAAGGATGTTGAAGCAGTCGCCATACCCGGCTTCGGTCGCCAGACGCGCCGCCGCATCCGAGCGGACACCGCTGCGGCAGAGGAACAGGAGCAGCGCTTCGTGATCGACCCGGCGCTTCAGTTCGGCCACGAAATTGGGGTTGCGCCCACCGCCCGGGTAGACGTTCCACTCGATTTCGACAGCGCCGGGAACGCGGCCGACCCAGTCCCACTCGGCGCGGGTGCGCACGTCGACCAGTCTGGCTCCGGGCGCCAGGCGCAACAGGTCGAAGGCTTCCTGCGGCGTCAGCGCGCCCTCGTACGGCAGGCCCATGGCTTGGGCGCGCTGTTGGGCGAGAGTGAGGATCTCGGTTAACTTTCCCATAATCCACGACGGTTGGAATTCGATTTCGATAGTATAGGGCACAGAGAATGGGTCTCGATCAACTCGGTCTCGTTCAGCAACCCGCAGAGGTCGATCACACTGTCGAGGCGCAGCGCGTTGCCGGGGTCGCCGTGACGGTCGACCTGCAGATGACGACCGCTCAACTCATGGTTGGGTAGCTGGCCAGTCCGCAGTCATGGCCGGCGTTCCTTCGCCGACCCATGGCTGCACCATATTGGTTCAATCGAGGGGCCCGTTTGCACGAAAATGGTGCGCCAAATCTTTCGTGATTGGCGTATTTCCTTGTGGCAAAATGCTGTGATTCGCACATAGGCGTTGGCACGGTTTCTGCTAAAAATGTCTCGTTGGATTTTTTTGATTGTCGCCGGCCTCGCCGGCTTCTTTATTAGTTAGGAGATTGACGGTTATGGCAACCCCGCAGGACGTGATGAAGATGGTCAAGGAAAACGACGCCAAGTTCGTCGATTTCCGTTTTACCGATACCCGTGGCAAGGAACAGCACGTCACCGTGCCGGTCTCCGCTTTCGACGAAGACAAGTTCGAGAACGGCCATGCTTTCGACGGCTCTTCGATCGCCGGCTGGAAGGGCATCCAGGCTTCCGACATGCAACTGATGCCGGATCCCGCGACCGCCTATATCGACCCGTTCTTCGACGAAACCACCATCGTCCTGACCTGTGACGTCGTCGATCCCGCCGACGGCCGCGGCTATGACCGCGATCCGCGCTCGATCGCCAAGCGTGCCGAAGCCTACCTGAAATCCTCGGGCATTGGCGACGCCGCCTACTTCGGTCCGGAACCCGAATTCTTCATCTTCGACTCCGTCGAATGGAGCGTCGACATGTCCGGTTGCGCGCTGAAGATCTATTCTTCCGAGGCGGCGTGGACCTCCGGCGAGAAGACCGAAGGCGGTGGCGGTTCCGGCCACCGTCCGACCGTCAAGGGCGGATACTTCCCGGTTCCCCCGGTCGACAGCCTGCACGACATCCGCTCGGCGATGGTTCTGGCGCTCGAAACCCTCGGCGTGCCGGTCGAGGTTCACCACCACGAAGTCGCCACCGCCGGCCAGTGCGAAATCGGCACCCTTTTCAGCACCCTGGTCAAGCGCGCCGACTGGACCCAAATCCTCAAGTATGTCGTGCACAACGTTGCCCACCAGTACGGCAAGACCGCCACCTTCATGCCGAAGCCCATCGTCGGCGACAACGGTTCCGGCATGCACGTTCACCAGTCGATCTGGAAGGACGGCAAGAACCTGTTCGCCGGTGACGGCTACGCCGGCCTTTCCGAGTTCGCCCTCTTCTACATCGGCGGCATCATCAAGCACGCCAAGGCCCTGAACGCCATCACCAACCCGGGCACCAACTCGTACAAGCGCCTAGTCCCGCACTATGAAGCCCCGGTCAAGCTGGCCTACTCCGCCAAGAACCGTTCGGCTTCGATCCGCATTCCGCACGTTGCCTCGTCCAAGGGCCGTCGCATCGAGACCCGCTTCCCGGACCCAATCGCCAACCCCTACCTGTGCTTCGCGGCATTGATGATGGCCGGTCTGGACGGTGTCCAGAACAAGATCCACCCGGGCGATCCGGCCGACAAGAACCTTTACGACCTGCCGCCGGAAGAGGACGCAAAGATCCCGACCGTCTGCGCCAGCCTCGAGGAAGCTCTGGCCGCGCTCGACAAGGACCGCGAGTTCCTGACCCGCGGCGGCGTCTTCTCCAACGACTGGATCGATGCCTACATCGCCCTGAAGATGGACGAAGTCAACAAGGTTCGCATGACGACTCACCCGGTCGAGTTCGACCTGTACTATTCCTGCTGATCCCGCGAAGGGCGGCGACAGAGGGCGGGGTTCTCCCGCCCTTTTTTTGTCCACCGGTTGGTATGCGCAGGCGTTAAGTCCGGTACACTGAACCGGTTAAGAGGAATGATGACGATGACACGCAGTACGCTGGCTACCCTTCTTCTTGCGCTCGCCTTACCGGCGTCGGCGCAGACCATCTACCGCTGCACGGATGCGAACGGCGGCATGCTGATCTCGAATACGCGGGTGGACAAGAGCTGCAAGGCGGTGGCGCTGCCGCCCGACTCATCGCTGCCCGCACCCAAGGCTAGGCCCTCCGGCGCCGCCGCAAATCCGTCGCCGGCGGGTTTCCCGAGGGTTCCGGAGGACGCGCAGAAGGCGCGTGACACCGATCGCAAGCGCATCCTCGAACAGGAACTGGCGGGAGAACAGCGCAGTCTGGATCAGGCGCAACGCGAACTGGCCGACCAGGAATCGCTGCGCGGCAGGGACGGCTCGGCTTCGGCGCTCGACCGTGTACAGCCCTATCGCGACCGCGTTGCGCAGCACGAGCGCAATATCATCGCCATCCAGAAGGAACTCTCCGGCCTGCGCTGATCAGACAGCGTCAGGCTTGACCTTGTACCAGGCCGAATACAGCGCCGGGAGGAAGAGCAGGGTCAGCGCTGTGGCGACGATCAGCCCGCCCATGATCGCCACTGCCATCGGCCCGAAGAAGTCGTTGCGCGAGAGCGGCACCATGGCCAGCACGGCGGCTGCCGCCGTCAGTACGATCGGGCGGAAGCGGCGCACCGTTGATTCGATGATCGCTTCGCCGCGAGGCTTGCCCGCCGCCATGTCCTGTTCGATCTGATCGACCAGGATGACCGAGTTGCGCATGATCATGCCGAACAGGGCGATGGTGCCGAGCAGGGCCATGAATCCGAACGGCTTGTTGAAGAGCAGCAGGAAGAGGGCGATGCCGATGATTCCGAGCGGCGCCGTCAGAACCACCATGATCACCCGCGATACGCTCCGCAGCTGGATCATCAGCACCGTGATGACCAGCAGAACGAAGACCGGAATGCCTGCCATCACCGAGTTCGAGCCTTTCGCCGACTCCTCGACCGAGCCGCCGGTTGCGATGCCGTAACCGGCCGGCAGGCTGGCGATGATCTGGTCGATCTGCGGTTGCAGATTGGCGACGATCGTCGCTGGCTGGGTCTTGCCGTAGAGGTTGGCGCGGACGGTGATGGTCGGCTGGCGGTCGCGGCGCCAGATCAGGCCCGGTTCGAACGAGTGCCTGAGGCGGGCGACCTGGCTGAGCGGAACGCTCTTGCCGCTGCGCGTCGGGACCGCAAGCTCGGGCAGGGCTGACAGGTGGCTGCGCTCCTGGCGGTCGCCGCGCAGCACGACGTCGATGGTCTTCTCGCCTTCGCGGAAGCTGGTCACGGTCAGTCCGTTGAGCGACATGTTGAGCAGTGCCGCGACATCCTGGCCGGAGACGTCGAGCAGGCGGGCCTTGTCCTGATCGATCTCGATCTCGACGACCTTGGAAAGCTCGCTCCAGTCGAGGTTCACGTTCGACAGTTCCGGGTTGCCACGGAGAACGCTTGCCACTTCGCCGGCGATCCGGCGCAGGGTGTGCAGATCCTCGCCGGAGACGCGGTACTGGAGCGCATAGCCGACGGGCGGGCCGTTTTCGATGCGGGCGATATTGCCGCGTACCCCCCAGGCTTCATTTTCGAACAAATCGATCAGTCGACCGCGCAAGGCTTCGCGCGCCTCCTGGCTGCGCGTCATGATGACCAACTGGCTGACATTGGTGGCGGGCAGTTGCTGATCGAGCGACAGGAAGTAGCGCGGCGAACCCGAGCCGACGTAAGTGATGAAATGATCATGCTGGCCGAAGCGCGCCTTGTCCTCGTCCAGCCAGTCTTCGAGCTTCCTCGTCGCGGCGTCGATGGCGGCGAGCGAGGACCCTTCGGGCAGCCGCAGTTCGACATTGAGTTCGAGACGGGTCGAGTTCGGGAAGAACTGTTTCTGCACCTTCGCCATGCCGGCGATCGACAGCGCGAACAGGAACAACGTGGAAAGGATGATCAGCCAGCGGCGCCTGACACAGGCACGCACCAGAACGCGGAAGCGGTTGTAGAACGGCGTCCCGTACACGTCGTGGTCTTCGCCGTGTGTGTCGCTGCGGAGTCCGATTTGTTGCAGCCTGACGGCCAGCCAGGGCCAGCGGCGCTGGATGAGACCCGGTTTTCCCGGCGCCCGCGGATCGGGGAGCAACTTGTAGCCCAGCCAGGGAATCGCGACGACCGCGGCGACCCATGAAATGAGCAGGGCAATCGCGTTGACCTGGAAGAAGGCGAAGGCGTATTCGCTGGTCGATGACTTGGCGATGGCGATCGGAATGAAGCCGGCGACGGTGACCAGCGTGCCCGACAGCATCGGGCCGGCGGTGCTGGTATAGGCAAACGAGGCGGCACGCGTCCGCTCCCAGCCCTGCTCCATCTTCACCCACATGGTCTCGACGGCGATGATCGCATCGTCCACCAGCAGACCGAGCGCCAGCACCAGCGCACCGAGCGAGACCTTGTGCAGGCCGACGTTGAACAGATCCATCGCCAGAAATGTTGCCGCGAGGACCAGGGGAATCGAAAGGGCGACGACCATCCCGGTGCGCATGCCGAGACTGAGGAAGGTGACGAGCAGAACGACGGCAACCGCCTCGGCCAGCGCCCGGACGAAGGTCTTGATCGACGTGCGGACGGCGTTGGGAGCACTGAGAACCTCGGCAATCTCGACACCCAGCGGCAGGCTTTCGCGAATCTTGGCGATGTTTGCTTCGAGGGCGTTGCCGAGATCGATGATGTCGGCGCCGCGCGCCAGCGAAACGCCGATCGCCAGCGCCTTTCTGCCCCCGAAGCGGACTTCGGTTGTCGGCGGATCGCTGGTACCACGCCTCACGCTGGCGATATCGCCAAGGCGGAAGCTGCGACCGCCGCTACGGATCAGGGTGTCGGACACCGCCTGAACCGTGTCGAAGGCGCCGCTCGGCCGGATCTGTATGCGCTCGTCCTGGAGCTCGAAAAAGCCGGCGGCGTTGACCGAGTTCTGCTGGCTCAGCGCCTGGATGATGGTGGACTGATCGATGCCGAGTGTCGCCAGTTTGGCGTTCGCGAGTTCGACGAAGATCCGTTCGTCCTGAATCCCGAAGATCTCCACCTTGCCGGCACCGGGGATGCGCAGGAGCTTGTCGCGAATACGCTCGGCGATGTCCTTGAGCTGGGGGTAGTCGAGGCCGTCGGCGGTCAGCGCGTAGATGTTGCCAAAGACGTCTCCGTATTCGTCGTTGAAGAACGGACCCTGGATGCCGGCCGGCAGGGTGTGCCGGATGTCGCCGACCTTCTTGCGCACCTGGTAGAAGAGGTCCGGGACGATGCTTCCCGGGACGCCATATCTGGCGAAGAACATGACCGTCGACTCGCCGGGCCGGGAGAAACTCTGGATGCGGTCGATGTACGGCATCTCCTGCAGCTTCTTCTCGATCTTGTCGGTAAGCTGCTGTTCGACCTGGAGCGCCGTGGCACCCGGCCACAGCGTGCGGATCACCATCACCCTGAAGGTGAATGGCGGGTCTTCGGCCTGACTCAGCCGGCCGTAGGAGATGACCCCCAGCAGCGCGATGGCGAGCAGGAGGAAGCCAACCAGGGTCCGGTTATGCAGTGTCCAGTCGGACAGATTGAAACGCTGGGCCACAACTCAGCGCTGCTGCGCGGGGGGTACGGCGGGCTGAGCCTGCACCGCCTGGCCGTCGACCAGCCGGCGCTGCCCGGTCAGGATCACCATCTCGTCGGCCTTCAGTCCGCTGGCGATGGCCGCGCCATCCTCACGGAACGTCGCTACCTCGACCGGCCGCAGCATCGCCTTGCCGTCGCTGGCAACCCATACCTGCGGCCCCTTGCCGTTGTCGACGATGGCCGTCAGCGGAACGACGATCGCCGCGCCCGACGGTGCACCGAGAACGACGCGGGCCGTCATCCCGAGTTGCGCCATCGGCAGCGGGTCAATAATGCGGACCCGGGCTGCGTAGGTGCGGGTAGCCGGGTCGGCGGCCGCGGCGAGTTCGCGGACCTCTCCTTTCATGAACAGCTCCGGCTGTGCCCACAGATTGATCGCAATCTGCCGCGCCGCCTTGAATTCGGTGAGGCGACCTTCCGGAATCACAATCGCCACCTCCTTTTCCTCCGGCCGCGCCAGACGGAAAACCGGCTGGCCGGCGCCGACAACCTGGCCGGCGTCGGCGAGAACGGCGGTGATAACGCCATCATGATCCGCGACGAGGGTGCCGTAGCCCGCCTGGTTGCCACTGATCTGACTTTGGGCGCGCGCCTGCTCCAATCGCGCCTGGGCGCTGCGGAAGGCGTTTTCCTTGGCGTCGAAAGCGGCCTGGCTTACGAAGCGCTTGGCCAGAAGTTCGGCGTAGCGGGTGCGTTCGCTGCTGGCGGTGGTAAATTCGCTTTCCGCGGCAGCCGCCTGCGCCAGCGCGGCTTGCCTGGAAAGCTGCAGGTCGGCGGGATCGAGGCGGGCCAGCGCCTGGCCAGCCTTCACGGCCATGCCGGCATCCACCAGGCGGGAAGTGATCTTGCCGCCGACCCGGAACGACAGGTCGGCCTCGTGTCGCGCCCGGATTTCGCCGGTGTAGATGGCATACCCGGCGTCTCTGGTGCTGGCGGGCTGAACCAGAACCCTGGTGACCGCTGGGGGCGGCGGCTCCGTGCCGTTGCAGCCGCCCAGGACCATGGCGACGCAGAGAGTGGCAGCTGATGGCACGAAGTTGCGGGGGGGCATCGGGAAGGCGCCAGGCGAAATCCTGCAATCATAATGAATATGCAGTCAGTAAAGCAACGGCTTCAACGCCGCGCCGATTGAATCGCTACAATGGCAGACATGAATGACACACTCCGATCGCTTGCCGGACTTGACCTCCTGGCCTCGACCGTGCTCCTGCTCGACGAGGAGTTGGCAGTGCGTTATGTCAATCCTTCTGGAGAGAACCTGCTTGCCGTCAGCCTGCGCACGGTAGCCGGCAAGCCGTTGGCGGCGGTGTGCGCCTGCCCGGCAACCCTGCAGGCTGCGTTTGACTATGCCCTGAACAGCAACTGGGGTTATACCGGGCAGAACATCGAGCTGAAACGCAGCGACGGTGAACTGCTCCACGTCAACTGCACGGTGACGGCGCTGCGTCAGGACATGGCGGAGGATGTGCGATTGCTGGTGGAATTGCAGCCGATCGAGCACCACCTGGCGGCGACCCGCGAAGAGCATCTCATCGAGCAGCAGAAGGCGAGCCGCGAACTGATTCGCAATCTGGCGCACGAGATCAAGAACCCGCTGGGCGGCATCCGCGGCGCCGCGCAGTTGCTCGAGCACGAACTGAACAACCCTTCGCTGAAGGAATACACCCAGGTCATCATCAAGGAGGCCGACCGCCTACAGAACCTGATGAAGCGGCTGCTGACATCACATCGGACGATGCTGCCGACCACGGTCAATATCCACGAAATCCTCGAGCGCGTCCGCAGTCTGCTCACCTCCGAGTTCCAGGGCTCGCTGGTGATACGCCGTGATTATGACACTAGCCTGCCTGAACTCGTCGGCGACCGGGAACAACTGATTCAGGCGTTTCTCAACGTCGCGCGCAATGCCGCGCAGGCGATGCGCGGCGAGGGAGAAATCGTCTTGCGCACGCGAGTGTTGCGCCAGGTTACGCTGGCCAAGAAGCGCTACCGTCTCGCCCTCGAGATCAAGGTCGCCGACAATGGACCGGGGATTCCCGAAGCGGTTCGCGAAAGCATGTTCTATCCGCTGGTTTCGGGTCGGGAAGGCGGCAGCGGACTGGGCCTGACGATCGCCCAGAATTTCGTCCAGCATCATCACGGCACCATCGATTGCTCGAGTCGGCCAGGCGAGACGGTGTTCACCATCCGCCTGCCGGTGGAGCAGGCCTGAGTCTTGCTTGCTGCGGTCCACAGCCAACAATCAGATGGACACGAAAATCATGAAACCGGTCTGGATCGTCGATGACGATCGCTCAATCCGCTGGGTTCTCGAGAAGACGCTGACGCGCGAGGGGATCTCGTTCAAGAGTTTCGCGTCGGCTAGCGAGGCCATTTCCCAGCTCGAACAAGGCGTCGAGCCGCCGCAGGTGCTGCTGTCCGACATCCGCATGCCCGGCCAGTCGGGGCTTAAGTTGCTGCAGGAGGTCAAGACCCGCTTCCCGGCGCTGCCGGTCATTATCATGACCGCCTATTCGGACCTCGAGAGCGCCGTTGCCGCCTTCCAGGGCGGTGCCTTCGAGTACCTGCCCAAGCCCTTCGATGTCGATCAGGCGGTCGAGTTGATCCAGCGGGCGATTGACGAATCAATGCACCATGCTGGTGCATCCGACGAAGAGTTGCTGACGCCGGAGATTCTCGGGCAGGCGCCGGCTATGCAGGAGGTCTTCCGGGCGATCGGCCGCCTCGCCATGTCGCACGCGACCGTGCTAATTACCGGCGATTCGGGCAGCGGCAAGGAACTGGTCGCGCGGGCGCTGCACCGCCACAGTCCGCGTGCCGACAAGTCCTTCGTCGCGATCAATACGGCAGCGATCCCCAGGGATCTCCTGGAGTCCGAGCTCTTCGGCCACGAGCGCGGTGCCTTCACCGGCGCCCAGACGCAGCGGCGGGGACGCTTCGAACAGGCCGAGGGCGGTACGCTGTTTCTCGACGAAATCGGCGACATGCCGTCCGAATTGCAGACCCGCTTGCTGCGGGTCCTTTCGGACGGACATTACTACCGGGTTGGCGGTCATTCGCCGATCAAGGCCAACGTCCGCGTGATCGCCGCGACGCACCAGAATCTCGATGCGCGGGTCAAGGAAGGTCTGTTTCGCGAAGATCTCTTCCATCGCCTCAACGTCATCCGCATCCGCCTCCCCGCGTTGCGCGAGCGGCGCGAGGATATCCCGCTGCTGACCCGTCATTTCATGCAGAAGAGCGCGCGCGAACTTGGCGTCGAGGCCAAGCGCCTCTCGGATGCCGCGATGACCTACCTGAGCGGGCTGGATTTCCAGGGCAACGTCCGGCAACTCGAAAACCTGTGCCACTGGCTGACCGTGATGGCGCCAGGGCAACAGGTGGATGTCGGCGATCTGCCGGCCGAGTTGCGCGAGGCATCGTCGGCAGTCCTGGCCACCGACTGGGAAAGCGCACTGGAGGGCGAAGTCGACCGCATGCTGGCGCGCGGGGTTCCGGATGTGCACGGTGCTCTTGCCCAGACCTTCGAGCGCATCCTGATTTCACGGGCTCTGGCCCATACCGGCGGCCGGCGGATCGAGGCCGCTCAGGCCCTGGGCATCGGCCGCAATACCATCACCCGCAAGATCGCCGAACTGGGCATCGATGGCGGCAAGGAGCATGCGGCGGAGTAGAATTTGCCGCATGGCCCTGATCGATCCCATTTTGCTCAAGGCCCGGCTGGGTGCTCTGGCCGGGCATTTTGGCGTCGACGCGCTGGACGAGTGCGACTCGACCAGCAGCGAGTTGATGCGCCGTGCCGACGGCGGTGCGCCGGCCGGCACGGTGATCGTCGCCGACCGGCAGAGTGCCGGACGCGGGCGCCGGGGGCGAAGCTGGTTGTCTTCGCCGGAGGGCAGCCTGACTTTTTCCCTGCTGTGGCGTTTTCCCGGCGATCTCTCCCGCTTGAGCGGGCTGTCGCTGGCGATCGGCCTGGGGCTGGCCAAGGCGCTGGAAAAACTGGGGGCGCAGGGCGTCCGGCTCAAATGGCCGAACGACGTGCTGCTCCAGTCGGGGGGCGATTTTGCCAAGCTGGCCGGTATCCTGATCGAGCTTTCCAGCGATCGCCGGGGGGCACAGGCGATCATCGGCATCGGCCTCAATCTGGATGTGCCGACGGGCGATTTGCCGCAGCCGGCGGCCGGGTTGAACCAGTGTTGTGCCCGAACCGAGCGCCACGAGGTGCTGGCGGCGATTCTCGGCAGCCTAGCCGGGGTGCTCGACGTTTTTACGGCCGAGGGCTTTGTCGGGCTCAGGGATGAATGGCAGAGCTACCACGCCTGGCAGGATCAACAGGTCCAGATACTCGGCAATGGTGTTGAGCCTTTGCCAGGGCGCTGTCTGGGAGTCGATGGCGATGGCTCGCTGTTGCTGGAAACGGCGAGCGGGGTTGAACGGATTTTTTCCGGCGACGTCAGCTTGCGCCCGGCCGGAAATGCTCCGGGGGGGATCCGCACATGATCGTCTGCCTGGATAGCGGCAATACCCGCATCAAATGGGGGGTACATGACGGTGTGAAATGGCTGGCCCAGGGAACTGTCGCCCATGCCGAGGCCGACCGGTTGTCCCACCTGGTTGCCGAATGGCCTTTGCCTGAAAAGGTCATGCTGGCCAACGTGGCGGGAGCCGAGGCGGACAGGCGCATTCGCGGGCAGCTTGCGGCATGGGCGTCGGTTTTCCATGAAGCGCGCCCGGAACTTCGGCGCTGCGGCGTTACCAACCATTACAAAAATCCGGAACGCCTTGGCGTCGACCGCTGGTGTGCGCTGCTTGGCGCCCGAGGGCTGGTCGACTCGGCCGCGGTGGTCGTGATGGCCGGGACGGCAACCACCATCGATACGCTGGATGCCGACGGCAATTTTCTCGGCGGGGTCATCCTGCCGGGCATCGGCTTGATGTTGCGTTCGCTGGCTCACGGCACGGCGGCCTTGCCGTTTGCCGAGGGGGAGTATGCGAGCTATCCGCGCTGTACCGACGATGCGATCGTGAGCGGGGTCATCGAGGCGCAAACGGGGGCGATCGAGCGCATTTTTTCCCGCTTGGCCGACCCCATCGCGTGCTGCTTCCTCTCCGGCGGATATGCCGAACAATTGGTCGCGCACCTTGTGATTCGGCATCGCCTGACGCACAATCTCCCTCTTGAAGGCTTGAGGCACCTCGCGCTCGGCACCTGATTCACGAATATCGAGGAAAGATGGAGATTGTTTCGGTTGCCGATTTGAAGATTGGCATGTTCGTAGTCGAGCCGGATTGCCCCTGGAGCGAGTTTTCCTTTGCTTTACAGGGCTTCGTCATTACCTCTCCTGAGCAGGTCGATATTTTTCAGCAAAAGTGCCGCTTCGTTTCGATCGATCGGTCGCGTTCGCTGAATGAGCATTACGCCGCCCCGAAGCCGGAGTGGGACAAGCCGTTCAAGGCCTCATCCTTTCGGAGTGTCGGGGCCGAACGCGGGGGTGGGCTCGAATTGTCGTCCCCCCTTGTCCCTTCCGTACAGGAGAAGCAGCGGGCGCGCCGCCGTCGCTTTTTCGATTTCCTGCGCTCCCAAAAGGACGATGAGCACATCCTCGCCCTGTCGCGCGAACTGACCTATATCGAGCCACGCTACGACGAACTTTCCGATGCGCTGCAAAACGCTTTCGATGGTTTTGCCGAAGGCCGTGAGGTCGATATTCCGGCCGTTCGGGAAGGCCTGCGTGACATTGCCGGCAGTCTTCGGCGCAATTCCGATGCAGTGATGTGGTTGCTGCGCCTGAGGCAGCGCGATCAATACAGCTTCGATCATGCGATGGACGTCTCCGTCAATATGATCATGCTTGGGACGCATATCGGCTGGCGCGAACATCAATTGCTCGAACTGGGCTTGGCGGGAATGATGCAGGACGTTGGCAAGACGCAACTGCCGGTCGCCTTGCTGACCAAAACGACCGCCCTGTCAGCCACCGAGCGGAAACTGGTGCAGTCGCACGTTGCCAGTTCCCTGGAAATTCTTCATTCGCAGGCCGATATTCCGCCGGAAGTGATCATGACTGTCACCCGGCACCATGAACGTTGGGACGGCAGCGGTTACCCGCTCGGCCTGAAGTTCGAGGAGATCGGCATGGCTGCGGAAATCGCCGGCATGGCCGATTCCTTCTGTGCGATGCTGAAGGACAAGCCCTACCGCAACGCGCTGGGACACCAGCAGGCGCTGGAAGAATTACACAACCTGCGCGGCAAGCAATTCAATCCGGCGCTGATGGAACAGTTCGTCCAGTGTGTCGGCCTTTATCCGATCGGTACGCTGGTCGAGCTGAATACCGGCGAGGTCGCGGTCGTCATTCAGCAGAATCGGGTGCAGCGCTCGAAGCCGCGCCTGGTCGTCATGCTCGATGCGGACAAGGTGGCGGTCAGGAGCTATCGCATCATCGACCTGCGCGAGGCGGCAAATGCCCGCCTGCGCATTGCCAAGGCATTGCCCCACAACGCCTACGGCCTGGCGCCCAATGACTATTATCTCGGCTAACGACAGTTTCATCGACTATGCCGGCTTTGGGGTCGACCCCGAGGATTTGCGCTCGCTGCGTGCCTTGTCCGACGTGTGGCGTAGCGCAATACTCAAGGTGGCCGGGAGTTTCGGCTCGGCTGCCTCGCTTGACGAATTTGTCGAGCAAACGCTCGAATTGCCGCTGAAGATTGCCGATGTCGCCTGGCAGCGGAAATGGATGCAGTCCTGGCACAAGCTGGGCAGCCGTGGTTTCTCGATGTCCGAGATGTTCGCTTTCTTCAACCATGCAATAGCCTGCGCCGAGGCGGATCTTTTCGGTGACCTGGCGCAGGTTGGCCGGGTCCAGCTCGATTTGTTCGGCATTCTGAGGCGGAGCGTCGTTGCCACGATCAGTTGTGCCATCGAACTGGGCGAGGAGGCGCATGACTCCGAACTGGGTTTGCCCGGTGAGTTCGCCGCCATGCGCGAATTGCGCCAGGTTTCGGAAAATGGCCAGGGCGCTGCTGTCTTGTCGGTGTCCATGGTCAATCGTCGAGCCTTCTCCCACCTGACGGCGAGCGAGTTGCAGAGCTTGCCGGTGCTGCTGACCGATCAGTTGACCGCCCTGTTGCGCCCTCAGGACAAGGCGTTCGTCGGCCATGAAGGCGAATGGCTCCTGTTGTTGCCAGGTGTGCATTCGGCCGCCCAGCCGGCCCTGGCCGCTTCCCAGATTTGCCGCGCTTTCGGGCATCCGCTGGTCTTGCTCAGCGGTCGAGGCATTTCACCGGATGTGGCGATTGGTGCGGCCATGTCCCCGGAGCACGGCAACGATGCCGCTGAATTGATCCAGGCGGCCCGCTTGGCGCGGGCCAGCCTGCAATTCTCCAATGAACCGTTCGCCATGTACGCCCTGCGGATGAAGGAGGATTGGCAGCGCCGTCACCAGCTTTCAGAGGAACTCAGGGAAGCATTGCGCAAGGATGTGCTGACCCTGCACCTGCAACCGCAGGTGGATGTTCAGGACGGCCGGTGCTTTGGAGCCGAACTTCTACTGCGCTGGCAGCGGGCCAACGGCGATTGGGTGGCACCGCCATTGATCGTCGAAATGATCGAGGAGTACGGCTGGCGCGCCCAATTCACCGAGTGGCTGATCCGCTCGGCGCTGCGACTGAGCAGCGAACTGGAGTCTGCCGGTATCGACATTCGCTTGTCGCTCAACCTGACGGCAGGGGATTTGCTCGATGCCGATCTGCCGGAACTGGTGGCCCAATACCTGGAAACCTGGCGCCTGCCCGCCGACAGATTCACTTTCGAGTTGACCGAGTCGGTGATGATGGTCGATCGCGAACGTAGCCTGGCGGTCATGTCCAAATTGCGCGACATGGGGATCAAGCTCGCGGTGGACGATTTCGGTACCGGTTATTCATCGTTGAGTTACCTGGCGGCGCTGCCGTTGCACGAGATCAAGATTGACCGTTCCTTTGTGCTCGGCATGCTTTCGTCACAGGAGAACCTGCGCATCGTGCGGACGATCATCGACCTGACCCATGATCTTGGCATGGTTTCCCTGGCCGAGGGCGTCGAGGATGTCGTGCAGCGCGATCAGCTATTCGCGCTGGGGTGCGCCAGGGTGCAGGGTTTTTTCTACGGCAAACCGATGCCGTTTGCCGACTTCGTTGCCTGGTATTTCGCCCGCCAGGCTTGAATAAAGCATGGCGAGCGGTGACAATTCGTTGTCATTGCGTACCTCCGGGAGATCCCATGTTCGATCCGGTCATCAACAGCCTGCCAGCCTTTGCCGGGTATTTCGCGACAGCCATCGGGCTGCTCGCCGTCTTTGTCGTTCTCTATCTCTTCGTCACGCCATACAACGAAATGGTCCTGATTCGCGAGGGCAACACCGCTGCCGCCGTCAGCCTGGGAGGCGCGATAGTCGGCTATGCCATGCCGATTGCCGTCTCCGTCGCGGTCAGTCATAACATCGTCGCGATGATCGGCTGGGGCGTCGTCGCCTGCGTCGTGCAACTGCTGGCCTACATCGCGGCGCGCCTGGCGCTGCCGCAACTCGTCCTGAACATTCCCCAGGGCAAGATCGCCTCGGCGATTTTTCTCGCTTCCCTTTCCCTCGGCATCGGCATCCTCAATGCCGGCTGCCTTGCCTGATCATTCAAGGAGATTCCAATGGCCCTGATGGACTTCATTAAGAAACAGTTTATCGACATCCTCCAATGGACGGAGGATTCGGATGGCACGCTGGCCTGGCGTTACCCGATGGCCGAAATGGAAATCCAGAACGGCGCCAGCCTGACGGTGCGCGATTCGCAGATGGCGCTGTTCGTCAACGAGGGCACGGTGGCCGATGTCTTCGGCCCCGGCATGGTCAAGCTGACGACGCAGACGCTGCCGGTCCTGACCTACCTGAAGAACTGGGACAAGCTGTTCGAGTCGCCGTTCAAGTCCGATGTCTATTTCTTCTCGACCCGCACCCAGCTCGACCAGAAGTGGGGCACGCCGAACCCGATCACCATCCGCGACAAGGAATTCGGCGGCGTCCGCATGCGCGCCTTCGGCATCTATTCGTATCACCTGAGCGACCCGAAGACCTTCTACCAGAAAATTTCCGGGACGCGCGACGCCTATACCCGCGAAGAGCTCGAAGGCCAGTTGCGCAACACCCTGGTCGCCGGCCTGACCGACCTGTTCGGCGAATCCGGCGTGCCCTTCATCGACATGGCAGCCAATCAGGACGAGTTCGGCAAGGCGATGTTCGCCAAGGCGGCGCCGATGTTCGCCGAATACGGCCTGGCGCTCGATTCGCTGGTCGTCCAGAACGTTTCGCTGCCCGAAGAGTTGCAGAAGATCCTCGACCAGCGGATAGGCATGAACATGATCGGCGACATGCAGCGCTTCACGCAGTACCAGGTCGCCAACGCCATTCCCGAGGCGGCGAGGAACGAGGGCGGCATGGCCGGCATGGGTGTCGGCCTCGGCGCCGGCGTCGGTTTCGGCCAGGTCATGGGGCAGGCGATGGCGTCGGCCATGCAGCCGGCGGCCGGCACGGCGCCGGCCACGGCGCCAGTCTCGGCCGACGAGGTTGTGGCGACGCTGGAAAAGCTGCACGGGCTGGTCGAGAAAGGCATCCTGACCAAGGAAGAATTCGAGGCCAAGAAGGCGGAATTGCTCAAGAAACTGAGTTGACCGCGACAACGTGGCGCTGACTGCCTCCTGTCTTTCATGCGGCGCGCCGGTCGTCTTCAAGTCGGCGGGGTCGATCCTGGCCGTCTGCGAATACTGCCAGAGTACGCTGGTCCGCCATGACACGGCGCTGGAAGACATCGGCAAGATGGCGGCGCTGGTCGAGGACCGCTCGCCGCTGCAACTGGGGGCGGAAGGCAGCTATCAGGGCGTCCATTTCGCGCTGATCGGGCGCATCCAGATCAAGTACAGCCAGGGCTTCTGGAACGAGTGGCACCTGCTGTTCGACGACATGCGCACCGGCTGGCTGTCGGAGGCTGGCGGCGAGTATGTCCTCACCTTCATGCGCCAGGTGCAGGAAGCGCTGCCGCAATTCGCCGAGCTGAAGATCGGCCAGCGCTTCGTGCTGGCCAGCCAGCCGTGGACAGTCAGCAATATCGAGAACGCCGAATGCGTCGCCGGCCAGGGTGAGCTGCCGTTCAAGGTCGGTGCCGGCTATCCGGTCGCTGCGGTCGACCTGCGCAATGGTGCCAATTTCGCAACCCTCGATTACTCGGAAACACCGCCGCTGCTGTTCGTCGGTGAGCCGGTCGCCCTTGCCTCGCTGAAGATGAGCAAGCTGCGCGAGGGAATACCGATTCCGACGCACACCGTCGCGGCGCAGGTTTTCCGTTGCCCAGGTTGCGGCGCGCCGATGCAGGCGCGTTCCCGGGAAATTCTGGCGATCGGCTGCGCGAGTTGCGGGGCCGTGGTCGATACCGCCGACCAGAACTACAAGCTGTTGTCGAAAGCGCTCGGCACGCGCGACGAGAAGTACACGCCGCGTCTGGCTTTGGGCAGCAAGGGCACCCTGGAGGGCAAGCCGGTGGAGGTCATCGGTTTCCTCGTCAAGGAGTCGCGGGTCGACGGCATCGCCTACGACTGGCGCGAGTACCTGCTGGCCGGCGATAGTACGGAAACCCGTGGCACCTATCGCTGGCTGACCGAATACAACGGCCACTGGAACATTGCCGACGTGCTGTCCAACCCGCCGGCCGGCAGCGGCGCGATGGAACTGGCCGACGTCAATTTTGCCGGACAGCGCTTCCGGCACTATTCCACCGCGCAATCCGCCGAGGTGATCCAGGTCGCCGGCGAGTTCACCTGGCGCGTCCACCGCGGCGAGACCAGCCGGGTGGTCGACTACGTCGCGCCGCCGCTGTTGCTGTCGCGCGAATCGACCGACAATGACCTGAACTGGTCGCTCGCGACCTACGTCGCGCCTGAGGTGATCGGCGAAGCGTTCAAGCTGCCGGGACGGATGATCGCGCCGGTCGGCATCTTCGCCAACCAGCCGAATCCCTGGGCCGAAACGCACCGGCGGGTTTGCAGTCTGTTCTGGAAACTGGCGCTGGTTGCGGTCGTGCTCCAGGTCTTCTTCGGCTTCCTCGGAAGCGGCAAGGTCCTGCTGCGCCAGGAGGTCACCTTCTCGCCGCAGATGGCCGAAGATGAGGTCGTCACCAGTGAATTCGAGGTGCGCGGCCGGCCGCGCAAGCTGACGGTGCGCAACTCGACCTCACTCGACAACAACTGGATCAGCCTCGACCTGCTGCTGGTCAACAAGGCCAGCGGCCAGGCGTGGCCGGCGGCGCGGGAACTCGCCTACTATTATGGCAACGATGGCGGCGAGAGCTGGTCCGAAGGCAACCGCAGCGACGAGGTGGTCTTTCTCGACATCCCACCAGGAACCTACTACCTGACGGTCGACCCCGACATCGCCCCGGAAAAGCCGGTGCCGGTACGCGATACCATCGAAGTGTCGAGCGGCGGCGCCGGCTGGTCGAATTTCGTCATCGTCATGCTCTTCCTCGCCTTCTTCCCGATATTCACGCGCCTGCGCCACGGGGCCTTCGAGGCCAAGCGCTGGGCCGAGAGCGACCATGCGCCGGCGGCGAGCGGCGATTCTTCGGACGGGGACGACTGATGTTCAAGAACTTCAACCTGACCACCGGCATTCTCGCGCTGCTGCTGTTTGGCTACGCCCAGCACCAGGGCTGGAACCTGTTCGACAACGTCGCCAATCCGGGCAAGGGCGGGTCCGGGAGCAGCCGGGTCTATCACAAGTAGGTCGGCGCTCGGCCGTCGCCGCCTGGCCCGAGCGCCAGCGGGACGGCGAACTTGATCATCCGTTCACGTCGAAGCAGAGGTATTTGATTTCGAGGTAGTCCTCGATCCCGTATTTCGACCCCTCGCGACCGATACCCGACTGCTTGACGCCGCCGAAGGGCGCCACCTCGTTCGAGATCAGCCCGGTATTGACGCCGACCATGCCGTATTCCAGCGCCTCGCCGACGCGCCAGCAGCGCGCCACGTCGCGCGAATAGAAGTAGGCGGCGAGACCGAATTCGGTAGCGTTGGCCATCGCCACCGCCTCGGCTTCCGTGTCGAAGCGGAACAGCGGCGCCACCGGCCCGAAGGTTTCCTCGCGCGCCACCTTCATCGCGGGCGTCACGTCGGCGAGCACCGTCGGCTGGTAGAAGTTGCCGCCGCGTTCGTGGCGGGCGCCGCCGCACAACACGCGGGCGCCCTTGGCGAGCGCGTCGGCGACATGCGCCTCGACCTTGGCCAGCGCCGCGTCGTCGATCAGCGGGCCCTGCACGACGCCCTCTTCGGTGCCGGCGCCCACTTTCATTGCACCGGCGCGGGCCGCCAACTTCCGCGCGAATTCCTCATAAACACCCCCCTGCACCAGGATGCGGTTGGCGCAGACGCAGGTCTGGCCGGTGTTGCGGTATTTGGCAATCAGCGCGCCGTTGACCGCGGTATCGACGTCGGCGTCGTCGAAGACGATGAAAGGCGCATTGCCGCCCAGTTCCAGCGACAGTTTCTTGATGGTCGGCGCGCACTGCGCCATCAGCAGGCGGCCAACTTCGGTCGAGCCGGTGAACGAGAGCTTGCGCACGACGGGGCTGGCGGTCAGTTCGCCGCCGATCGCCACCGGATCGCCGGTCAGCACGTTGAAAACACCGGCCGGAAAGCCCGCCTGCCTGGCCAGTGCCGCCAGCGCCAGCGCGGTCAGCGGCGTCTGCTCGGCCGGCTTGACCACCACCGTGCAGCCGGCGGCCAAGGCCGGCGCGACCTTGCGCGTAATCATGGCGAGCGGGAAGTTCCAAGGCGTGATCGCCGCGCAGACGCCGATGGCCTGCTTGATCACGACGAGGCGCTTGTCGGCCAATGTCGCGGGAATCGTCTCGCCGTAGGCGCGCTTGCCTTCCTCGGCGAACCACTCGACGAACGAGGCGCCGTAGGCGACCTCGCCCTTCGCCTCGGCCAGCGGCTTGCCGCCCTCGGCCGTGATCAACTGCGCCAGGTCGTCGGCATTGGCATTGATCAGCGCAAACCAGCGCTGCAGGACCTGGGCGCGCTGCTTCGCCGTCTGCGCCCGCCAGGCCGGCAGGGCCGCGTCGGCGGCGGCGATGGCGCGCTGCGCCTCCGGAACGCCGCAGTTGGGCACCTCGGCCAGCGGGGAACCGTCAGCCGGGTCGCACACCGTAATCGTTGCGCCGCCATCGGCAGCGATCCATTTTCCGCCCAAAAACGCGGTCGACCGCAACAAAGACTCGTCATGAAGGTGCATGGCCTTGAAAAATCCTGTAGAAACGTTAAGTTATGAGCTGTTTGCAGAAAGTGTCTCAAGAAATGCGGCTTCCCGCTCTGTTTGCCGTTACGCTCGTCATGGCGCTGGTCACCGCCTGCGGTAGCCCGGCGCCGCGTCCGGCCACATTTGGCGGAACTATAACGCAACCCCTGCCGGTCAGCGAGAAGGGCAACGAGGTCGCTCTCTATGCCCTGGGGCTGATCGACACCGGTTATCGTTTCGGCGGCAGGAACCCCGAAGCCGGGCTCGATTGCAGCGGGATGGTCAGCTTCATCTATGGCCAGGCCGCCGGCCTCAAGGTCACGGGCAGCGCCGCTGATATCGCCCGCCACAGCCGGCCGATCGAGCCGGAATTCCTGCGGCCCGGTGACTTGGTCTTCTTCAACACCCGCAACCAGCCGTTTTCCCATGTCGGCATCTATCTCGGCGATTCGCGATTCGTTCATGCGCCGGCGACCAGCGGGCGCGTCCGCATCGACCGCCTGAGCGATCGCTACTACGCCCAGCGCTTCGAGGCTGCGCGAACCTTTTTCGACTGACCCCGCCGCTGCGTCGATAGATTGGACGCGGACCGGCGCAGACTGTAAAATCGCCGCTCCCGCGCGCCCGTAGCTCAGTTGGATAGAGTACTGCCCTCCGAAGGCAGGGGTCGGACGTTCGAATCGTCTCGGGCGCGCCAATCGTATACGAATCCGGGCACTTCCGCCGAGCAGCGCGGGGTGTTGTGGCACTCCCAGGAACCCGAACCTCCGGCCGTGCCTGACACGCGCTTCATCTTGATTCCGCAAGCCGGGCAGGTTGGCGTCTTGTAATCGCCTGCAGTGGCGAATTCCAGCAGGCTTTTCCGAGCGGCCTCGGGTAGCCTCTTGATCATGATGAGCAATATCTCGCCGTTGATCAGCGTGATGCGATTGCTGCTCGCCACCACCTTCGCAGCGTCGGCGAAATGGCCGCTGGTCACGAAGAACGCCCGGCCGATTCTCTCGTGGGTCATCACGCCGAGCAGTTCGCGCACCGACCTGACGCCGACCAGGCAGTCGCCCCCCGCCGCGCACTGGACGATTGCCGTCGGTTTCCCGCTATCGTCCTGGTAAAGCAGGATGTCCATCCCGCCATCGGGACCGAGCGCCGTGGTTTCGCTCCGGATGCCGCTCGTTTCGTAGAATTTCTGGCAGAGGTCCTCGAAGCGCTTCCACTCGACCGCGCGGATCACGTCGATCGACCAGGCGGTCGGCTTCGCTTCGATCTCCGCCGCGGGTTCGCTGCAGGCGTCATGAATACCCCGCGCTTCTTCCGGCTCATCTCTTTCAACCGCAGGACCGGGTTCGACCGCCGGGGTTCCGGCAACCACCACCTGCTCCAGTGCTTGCGGGGCAGCTGCCGGCGCCTGCGGAGGGCGGCGTCTGGCAGCCGATCCACCATCCGTGTCATCGCGAGTCGCTGTTGACCCTCTTGATCTTGTGGATGTGGCCAAGGCATAAAACGCTGCGCAAAACAGGAAGAAAATGCCGAATACCACCCACGCGACCGACGCGATACCCTGGAACAGCGAATTCAGGATGATGTTGTTCGGCGCAAGGTCGGGCAGGATCCACACCAAGCAGAAGAACACCACCACGCCAACCGCGAAGATCAGCAGCCAAGGAGCGCCCAGCATTTCATCCAGAAGTGTCACGTTTTTTTTTCGGTGTCCTTGCGCCATATGAATTCCGGGGTACTTTTTTGCGATGATTTTAGAATATCGGCATGATCAGGATGCCGCTGTGGCGACCGCTGTTGCTGCGCTTCAGGCAGTCGGCGGATTTTCTCGAGCCTGGTTACGAATTCAGCGAAGATGTCTTTTAGCATGATTTTCTCCGCGATGGCTCAAACCGGCGAGTGTCGAATGCTCCGATGCCTCAGTTGTTGGCAGCTTCTTCGGTGAAAGCTATCCTCACTCCGTTCCTGCTGCTCGTCGATGGCTGCGCATGCGCGGCTTCCCCGATTGTCCTCCACGTCATCGGCGACACAGGCGATTGCGATTTGCCCGCAACGGCGCAGGTGTCGGCGGCCATGCGGCGGCAGGGCGATTTTATGGATGCCAGGTTGCTCGAGGTCGGCGATCTGGCCTACCCGGTGGCGACGCGCGAGCGCCTGCTGGAGTGCCACGAGCCGCACTTCTCGATGTTCCCGAAGCGGCTGGCGGTGCCGGGGAATCATGACTGGATGGACGGCAAGGCCGCCGGGGTTTTCTCGATCTTCCCCAAGCCGGTGCCGCGCGTGGAAGATCTGGGCGGCCCGTGGCGGCTGTTGCTGCTGGACAGCAACCTGAAGGGTGTCGCGTGGGAGCGGCAGCTGCAGTGGCTCGGCGGCATGCTGGGCAGCAGCCGGGGCGAGTGCCTGATCGCGGCCTAGCATCACCCGCGCTGGTCTTCCGGCAGGCACGGCAACCTCCCCTTCGTCGATCCGCTCTGGCGGCGGGTCAGCGGCTACGTGACCTTGACGCTGCACGGGCACGACCATCATTTCGAGGCGTTACCCCAATTTGCTGCCGATGGCGCCGAAAGCCATCGGGGAACGGCGTCGTTCGTGGTCGGCACCGGCGGCGCCCGTCTGTATCCGCCGGGGGAAAACAAGCGCTCGGAGCGCGCCGTCTATGAAAAATTCGGCTTTCTCCGGATCACCCTGGACGGGCCGCGCTACCACTGGCGCTTTGTCAGCGTGGACGACAGGGCGCTCGGTTCCGGCAGCGGGACTTGCCAGCCGACCGGGCATCGGCCCTAGACAGCCGCAACTGATGCTCCGGAAACTCTGATTGACTCATCACCCCGGCGCAGCTCGGGCTCCGGCTTGGTAGTCTTCCCGGATTCCGGCGACTGTCGGAAAAATTGACAGGCGTCGCGCCAACTCTGACGACGCTGCGGGCGTTGGAACGTCGTGAACCGGCGGAGAACGGGAGCTGCGCTGCCAATGTGATCCGGTTCTGGAATCTGCGAAGATTTATGCTCGAAATTGCCGGTCGACCGCAACCGGCCCGGTCCTCGCTCGGGTTTCCGGTGCCAGCCAACACCCGGCAGTCATCGGACCACGGCGCGGTCGCCGTTCGATGCAGGTGACGACCCGGCTCCATCTCCCGACTGGCCAGAACTGTTGTTTTTGCAACACCACGATCCCAGAAACAGAAGAAACCAGATGAACCGCACCGATATTCGGAGTATGCTAAATTATCGTTTAAATAAAAGAGGTTAGGAATGAAAGTTAATCTACATTCCAATATGCCGTTTCGGGCCACCGGCGTCGCGGCGGCTTTGGCGATCGTCTTCAGCGGATTTGCCCAGGGCGCGGAGATCTCGGCGGCAGAGGCCAAGGCGCTGAAGGCAAAGGTCAATGAACAGGCCAAGCGGATGGAAGCGCTCAAGAAGCAACTGGCGGATACCGATGCCAAGTTGCAGAGCATCCAGCAGGCGCTCGGCGTCGACGCGCCAGCCAAGACCGCAGCCACCGCGACGCCGGCGAAGGGGAAGGAAACCCCGCCGGCGCAGGTGGCCCAGGCAGCAACGGTAGCGCCGGTTCCACGGGCGGCGGCCGCACAAGAACCGGCCACGGTCGGCGAGAGTCGCCCGGAGCGAGTGCAGCAGGTGGCGCAGATCTTCGAACAGCCGGGCGTGCTGACGCCTGCCGGCCAGTTCTCCTTCGAGACCGGCATACAGTACTCGTACTCGTCGAGCAATCGGGTCTCGCTGGTCGGCTACACCATCATTCCGGCCATAACGATCGGCCTGATCGACGTGCGCGAGGTCAGGCGCAACTCGACCGTCGTCAACTTGACGGGGCGCTGGGGCGTGACCAACCGCATGGAACTCGAAGCCAAGGTGCCGTTCGTCTATCGCTCGGACGATCAACTGACCCGCCCGCTGAATCTGGGCGCCAGCCGCGACGAACTTTTCAACAGTACCGGCCAGGGCATCGGCGATGTCGAGGCGACGGCACGCTACCAGTTCAACGAGACCAGCGTCGACAAGCCGGTCTACGTCGGCCACCTGCGTTTCAAGAGCCGCACCGGCAAGGATCCGTTCGAGGTATTAACGGATACCACCCAGGCGCCGGAACTGATCACCAACCGGATCGAGACCGAGTTGCCGACGGGTTCGGGCTTCTACACGATCCAGCCGGGGTTGACGGTCCTTTACCCGACCGACCCCGCCGTCTTCTTCGGCGGCATCAACTACCAGTTCAATCTCTCGCGTTCTGGGGTGACGATGAATACGACCCAGGGGCCGGTGTATGTGGGTGACGTCGATCCGGGCGATGTCTTCGGATTCAACTTTGGCATGGGTCTGGCGCTCAACGAGAAATCGTCGTTCAGCCTTGGCTACGATGGCGCTTCGGTGGCCAAGACAAAGATCAACGGGGTGGACGCGGTCAATGCCTCGCGCATCCAGCTGGGAACGCTGCTCCTCGGCTACTCGCAGCGCCTGACACCGTCAACCTCGATGGCCCTCACGGTCGGCGTCGGCGTGACGCGGGATACTCCGGACGTGACGCTCGGATTGCGCGTGCCGATATCATTCTGACGTCAGGCATTACCAATGCTGGCAACAGCAGCAAAAACGGGCCACGAAAGGCCCGTTCTCTTTTGCATTTCCGCCGCAGCGCGGCGGGTAGGTAATTGTGGGCAGGTGGGTCAGCGCCGCAGCGAACTGACGATCCCGTACTGGATGGCGTTCGCGACCGACATCGCGCGCACCGTCTGCAGACTGTTGACGCTGGCATTGACGGTCGTGACGGCCTGGATCTTCTGGTCGTTCAAGGAGTTTTGGATGACCGTCGCCGTCGGGTTTTGGGCAACCTGCGGGGCGACGTAGTTGCTGCCGGCGGGGCCGTTCTGGACGACCAGCGCGCCCGAAGCAGCAGCTGGCGATGCCCCCGCCACGCTCGTGCCGCCTGCGGTCGATTGGAGATCCTTGAGATTGAGCACGTTGGTGGCGACCAGATTGCCGTTGATGTAAACGGCCCGCTCGATACCAATCGAGAACTTGAGACTGCTGCCTTCGAGTTCGAAGCCGCCACGAACTTCGTCGAGCGTGGCCGTGTCCAGCGCGGCCAGCTGCTGGCCCAAGACATTGCCTGCGTCGAGCGTCCTCGGCGGCGACCCTGGCGATTTCTTCGCGAGCGGCTTTTCGGGACCGACTGCTTCGGCCAAGACGGCGTCAGCCAAGGTGGCGGCAGACGACGCATCGGCTATTTCTACCTCTGCCGGCAACGCTTCATCGACTGCTGCCACGGAATCCTGCGGAACGGCGCTGCATTCGGCCGGCGCATGGTCGTCGAGCGGCCAAGGCCCGAGCGACAGAAGTTCCGGCGCGACCTGGAGTGCGCGGCGCTTGGCCAAGGCGCACGCCCGGCTGTCCGGGCCGCCGGCGAGCATCACGCTGATGGCGTCGGCGCCATCTTCGGCACCGGCACCGGCGGTCTGGATGACATTCCCGAAAATCAGGGTTTCCAGGCTGCTCGCCAGGAACTGGACGGACACGGCCATCCCGCCGGCGACAAGCAGACTGGAGAGTTGGAGGCGGGAGAAGATCATTGCCATCTCCTCAGAAATCCGCGGGCCCGCGCTTGGCCAGGTTGTAGTCGGCGGTGCCGCGATGGTGGCCGGCGGCGATCGGGCTGGCGGGAGCGGCCTGCCAATCGCGGTCGGTGTTGAACTGGGCAATTTCCAGCTTGTTCTTGATCACGAACAGGATGTTGTTGGCCCAGATCTCGGCGAACTTGTCCCGTGAAATGGCGCGGGTACCTGAAGACGGATCGCCGATGAGAACCCGGCCATCGCGCAAGCCCTTGACCACCACGAAATGGAAATAGCCCTGTTCCTTGACCAGGACGATGGCCGGTACCTTGGCCGTGGCAAGCTTGTCCAGCTCGGCGACGTAGCCGTCGGCATCGAAGCCGTGGTTGGCGAGATAGTTCTTGATGTCAAGCAAGGAGAAACCCTCCTTCTTGATCTTCGCCTGATCGCCGTGGGTGAACATTTCGCGGAAGACGTCCTGCTCGCTGACCGAAAAGTTGTAATGGTGGGTAAGCAAGGTGGCCAACGCGGCCGAACCGCAACTGAAATCGTATTGCTGATGCAGGGTTTTCTGGAAACGCTGTTCCTTCATGCTGACGACAGGCACCGAGTAGGAAGCGCCCGCCTGCACTGGAAGATCAACAAACCCCTTGGGGGCAGCCAAAGCGCCCGAGACGCCGACCGCCACCGTCAGGAGGCAGAGAGCCCGGATCGCAGAGGAGAGCATCACTGAACCTTCAAGTTGATGACGGTCGCGTTCTGGATCAGGACGTTGTTGCCGGAGTTCTGCACCACCGTCGAGAAACCGCTGGCACCGGCGAACGAACCTTCGCCGACGAAGTTGCTGCCCGTGGTCAGGTTGGAAGCTTGGTTATTGCTTACCGCGCCATTGCTCTTGACATCGTTGAGCGTGATGTCGAGTTCGGCGCCGCCGCGCGAAAGTGCAAGATCCTGGCTGTCGACCGCAGCAATGCCAAACACGTCCCCTGCGCGCAACGTTGCCGCCTGGTCCGCCTGATCGGCAATGACCTGCAGCGGAAGGAACGTAGCGCCGAGCAATGTCGTCACCACCAACCGACGGGAATTCGCAATTGCTTTCACGTTCTTCCCCTTTACTTGAAAACGCAGGAAATCCCGGGGCCGGACGGCCCCGGGATCCGTTACCGCTTACTTGCCGACGTTCAGGTTGGCCTGGACGGTGACCGCTTGCTGAACCATGGCGTTCATGCCGCTGTTCTGGCCTGCCACCATGATGCCGGCGGCGGATTGGCCGACGCTGCTCATGCTGTTGGACATGTCGAAGGTGCCCGCATTGAGAGCGATCGAACCGCCGTTACCACCGGCACCACCAACAGCGCCGTTGCCGACGCCGCCAGCACCGCCGTTGCCAGTGCCGCCGGCACCGCTGGCAGCACCAACTGCACCAACGCCGCCAGAACTGGAACCGCTGGCTGCACCGGCTGCCCCAGCCGCACCGTTGCCGGCTGTTGCGGTGGCGCTACCATTCGAAGCCGAGGTCGAAGCGCTGCCATTGGTCGCGGATCCGCCGGCGCCGCCGGTGTTGGTCGCCGTGCTCGGACCGGTGTTGCTGCTCGCCGAAGCCTGGCCGGAAGTGGCACTACCCGAACCGTTACCGGCACCGCCGGTGCCCGTCACGGCACCGCCTGAGCCAGCGCCCGCCGAGGCGCTTGCCGAAGTGTTGCCGGTTGCGCCGCCGGTGGCGCCTGCACTGCCATAACCCTGGCCGCCGGTATTGGTTGCGTTCTGAGTGGTGCCGCTTGACCCGGAGGATTTCCCTTCATTCCTGCCGAACGTCTCCATCGGCTGACCGGAGCCCGAGCCCGCGTTCTGGATCGAACCGGCCGGACCGCCGGCGCCGGCGCCGAGCGCACCGGCAGAACCACCCTTGGTTGCATCGATTGCCCCTGCCGAGCCGCCCACCCCGGCGCTGCCGCCGAGAGTGCTACCGCCGAGGCCGGCACTCAATTGACCGCTATCGCCGCTCTTGGCTCCGGCGCCGCTCAGGTTGGCGCTCGCCGCGCCGAAAGCCTTGCCGCCGTTGCCCGCGGTGGCGCTGCCGTTGGAAGCGTAGCCAGCAGTGGCGCCGGCGTTCGTGACAGCGGCAGTGGAGCCGCCAGTGCCGCCAGAACCACCTGTACCACCAGCACCGGTGTTGCCGGCGTTACCGCCCGCGCCGCCATTTCCGCCATTGCCGGAATCACCGCCGGTACCGCCCTTACCGGTACCGCCGTAGCCATTGCCACCCCCGCCGCCAGCGGCGCCGTTAGCGGAACCACTGTTGCCGACAACGTTGCCGATGTTGCTCACCCAGTTATTGGCCACTGTACCGTTCAGCTCGGTCTTGGCGATTGCCTTGCTCGTGTTGAAGGAATTGCTGAAGTTGGCGGTTGCGGTCGAGCCGTTATTGGCGGCGGCGTTGCCATACCCACCCAAATTCTTGGCGTTTCGCTCGCCGTTATCGTGGCTGTTGTTGTTGGCAACATTGTCAACACTCACGTCAACCGTGAGCGACGGATCGGATGGGTCGCCTCCGCGGCCACCCTGCTGTTCACCATTCGCCCATGCCGGAGTCACGCTGTAGGCGAGAGCAACGGCCACTGCCAAAAGAGTCTTGTTCATGGTAAATCCTCCAATCAAGAAATATTAGAAGTGGTCGTCGCCTCGTGCCACGCCCTTCGGTTACCTTCACAGCAATGTCTGTGCCAGCGCCTGGGTTGTTCCATAACACACTGTTTTTACATATTTTTACAAAACCCAGTAGAAAATGATGGCGTCAACACTGCTAAATGTGTAACGGATATGAAACACTTTGTCGGCAGATTTCCCGAGTCTGCGGTGTAACGAAGCGGCTCCGGTCGTCCATGTCATGACTGCAGAAGGATTTTCCCGCGGCGGGTATCGCCTGTAACGACGTCGATACAGCGAACCGCAGCCGCGCGGCCAAAGGACAGGATCGTTGATTCGCGCGGCTTGCCGGGCAGTTGTTGTCGTGAATCAACGACATCGGAACAGGAAGGAAGGACGCCGCGCGGCGGGGAGAGCGCGGCTGCGCGAGGTGGCTTGCCGCTCGCGACGAGGTCATTCAGCCGCCATTCTCCTCAAACCGCGGCGAGCCAGGCGCGGATCTCCGCAATCCCCCGGCCGTAACCGGACGCCGGCTGGATGACGAGAGACCGGGGAATACCTACAACGCGATGTTCAGCTTGTTCATCACCCGGTACAGGGTTACCCGGGATACGCCGAGCTGACGGGCGGTCCTGCTGACGTTGTGGCTGTTGGCGCGCAGGCTGGTTTCGACGATATCGCGTTCGAACGAGGCGCGCGCCGCCTCGAGGGTCACGGCGGGCGGCTCCAGGTCGGCGGCCTCGAAGCCCATGTCGGCGGAACCGACTAACCTGCCTTCGCTCATGATCACCCCGCGGCGAACCCGGTTGATCAGTTCGCGCACGTTGCCCGGCCAAGGGTAGGTGTTGATGGTGCGCATGGCTTCGGCGGTGAAGCCGACCACCCGGCATTTCGGGGTGGTCGACGCGAAGTTCCGGAGCACCGTTTCGGCCAGAAAGAGCACGTCGTCGCCGCGTTCCCGTAGCGGCGGCAATTGCAGTTGGATGACATTCAGGCGATAGAAGAGATCTTCGCGAAAACGCCCGGCGAGGATGGCTTCGTGCAAATCGACGTGCGTTGCCGCAACCAGCCGGAAATCGACCGGAATCGCCTGGGTTGACCCAAGGCGGGTAATGGTCTGCTCCTGCAGGACGCGCAAGAGATTGCCCTGAAGGTCGGGCGGCAGGTCGCCAATTTCGTCAAGAAACAGCAAGCCGCCATTCGCGGCCTCGATCTTGCCGATCTTGCGCTCCGTCGCACCGGTAAACGCGCCTTTTTCGTGCCCGAACAACTCGGCCTGGATCAGATTGGTCGGTATGGCGGCACAGTTGACGACGACGAAGGGTTTCCGCGAACGCGACGAATGGCCGTGAATGGCCTTCGCCACCAGTTCCTTGCCGGTACCCGACTCGCCACCGATCAGCACCGGCAGATCAACGCCGACCACCTTTTCCAGTTTGCGGAAAAAGTTCACCATCACCGGACTGGCGCCGATCATGTCGAAGCGTCCGGATGCGTCGCCCGGGTCGGCAAGGGCCAGGCGCAATCCTGCCCTGCCGCAGGCATGGCCAATGCTCATGGCCAGGCGCTGCGGGTCGACCGGAAGGGTATGGTAGTCGTGAAAGGCATTCAGGATGAACGCCTGCAATGCCTTCGACCGGATTGCTTCGGGAGTGACGATGGCAATCCACTCGGTCGTCGGGTTGGCTGAAATCAATTTCTCGATTTCTTCCCGGAACAGCGGCGCCAGCGCGTCGAAGACGACCAGTCCGACAGTGCAATGATTCGTGTGGAGGATCTCCTTTGCCGCGGCGACGGACCCGGCGCAATGGAGAACCTGAGCGTCGGCCGCCATCCGGACTCGCTGATCGCTCAGATGGTCTTGCGGATCGATCGCCAATACGTGCCGTGTTTTCATTTTCGCGTTCGCCAATTCACCGAGCGCCCTCTTCCGCTTGCCGGGCGGAGACAGGCAGGTGTCATTATCACAGAGATGCGCACGGGCTCAAGGCGGCGACGTGAGCGGCGCGCGGAGAAAGAGCGGCAGTTTGCTGCGAAAAACTTGCGGCATCCGCCTGAAGGGATGCCCATGAAAGACCTTGGACAGCCGCACCGGTGGTTCGTTCACCTGTGGGATTCGTCGATTTCAACAGCCGTCGTGCAACGAAGAGGGCGCCGGTTGTCGGAATGAGGCAGAGTTCACGTCGGGCAAGCACCTTCTCGCCTAGTCCGCGACCGCGAGCAGGGGCCGACGACATGGCCAGAATGGCTTTCGCCAGCGATCGGGAGTCGTTACGCATCTTGCTCGTGCCTATGTCTGGTTACCGGGAACACGCTGCCAAGCGAGAATTCCGGCAAGGCCGCCAATGCTCCGCCGCCATCGTTGGTCAATGGCGAAGGACCCAGCGTCACCGATTGCGGAAGCCGAGATGGCAGCCCTCAATACAGGATTACCCTACCGCACCGGTGCCCGGACCGACCGTGAGATAATTCACGCTCGCCGAGAATTCGGCAGCCGCTCACGATCGGCGGCGAAGGGATGCGGCGGCGTGACCCGAAAGGGCGGGAATCGGGAAATGACCGTTTCGCGCACACTGCCGCATGGACTTGAGCGGGTCCGCAGGCAATCGGAGCGCTGAGCGGTGCTCCCGACCGAATTCGAATGTTCAGCAGCAATTTCGCCCGAAATTGGCGGTCGACCGCAACCGTCGCGGTACGGGCGGCGGAAGAGATGAGCGGCGCCAGGCCGGGATGGAGCCGGTCTGACGGCTTCCCTGGCGAAATTTCAGTTTTCGGGGAACCGGTAATCCCTGAACAGTTCGCGCAACTTCATCTTCTGCAGCTTGCCGGTGGCCGTGTGCGGCAGGTCGTCGACGAAGGCGACATCTTCGGGCAGCCACCACCCGGCGACCTTGCCATCGAGGAACTTCAGCATCTCCTCGCGGGTGAGTTCCTGGCCGGATTTCCTGACGACTATCAGGAGCGGGCGCTCCTGCCACTTGGCATGGGCGACGCCGATCACCGCGGCCTCGGCCACGGCGGGGTGCCCGACCGCCGCATTTTCGAGGTCGATCGACGAAATCCATTCGCCGCCCGACTTGATCACGTCCTTCGAGCGGTCGGTGATCTGCATGTAGCCATCGGCGTCGATGGTGGCAACGTCGCCGGTGTCGAAGAAGCCCTCGGCATCGAGGATCTCGCCGCCTTCGCCCTTCAGGTAACCCCTGGTGACCCATGGTCCGCGCACCAGCAGATGGCCGAAGGCCTTGCCGTCGTGCGGCAGCCGGTTGCCGTCGTCGTCGGTGATCTTCATGTCGACGCCGTAGATCGCCCGTCCCTGCTTGACCTGCAGGTTCAGGCGCTGGTCGAGCGAGTAATCCTTGTGCTTGGGCAGCAGGTTGCAGACCGTACCCAGCGGCGACATCTCGGTCATGCCCCAGGCATGGACGACAAAGGCGCCGAACTGGGTCTCGAACTTCTCGCACATGGCGCGAGGCGCCGCCGAGCCGCCGATGACGACGCGCTCGACACAAAGATCGTCGCGCGGCACGAGCCGGTTGGCGTCGACGTGCTGAAACAGCATGAGCCAGACGGTCGGAACGCCGAGAGCGAGCGTCACCTTCTCGTCGCGCATCAGTTCATAGACGCTTTTGCCGTCGAGCGCCGGGCCGGGCATCACCAGCCGGGCGCCACACATGGCGCCGGCATAGGGCATGCCCCAGGCATTGACATGGAACATCGGGACGATCAGCAGCGCTGAGTCCTTCGCGCCGAGTCCCAGCACATCAGCCGAGCAGACGGAGAACGAGTGCAGCACCGATGAGCGGTGCGAGTAAAGAACGCCCTTGGGATTGCCGGTCGTCCCCGAGGTGTAACAAAGCGATGACGCGGTGTTTTCGTCGAACACCGGCCATTCGTAGTCGCTGCTCTGGCGGCCGACCAGTTCCTCGTAACAGAGCAGTCCGGGAATGGCGCAGTCGGGCATGTGGCTGCGGTCGGCCATCAGCACGAAGCCTTTCACCGTCTTCATCAGCGGCGCCAGTTTCTCGATCAGCGGAACGAAGGTCAGATCGAAGAAGAGAAAGCGGTCCTCGGCGTGATTGGCGATGTACTCGATCTGTTCGGGGAAAAGGCGCGGGTTGATCGTGTGCAGCACCGCGCCGGAGCCGGAGACGCCGTAATAGAGCTCCATGTGCCGGTAGCCGTTCCAGGCCAGCGTCGCCACCCGGTCGCCGGGCTTGACGCCGAGTTCCGCCAAGGCATTGGCGACCTGCTTCGACCTGCGGGAAATGTCGCCGTAGGTGCAGCGGTGAATCGGACCCTCGCAGGTGCGCGATACGATCTCCGCATCCTTGTGAAACTTGGACGCATGCTCGATCAGCGTCGAAATCAGCAGCGGGCCGTCCTGCATCAATCCCATGGTCATGATGTCTCTTCCTCCGTTTGGTTGGGGCTTGTAGAAATTCAGTCCTTCGAGCAGCACGCGAGTCGCGGTCGCGCTCACTGCGAGGCATGCCGCACATCATATACAAAGCCCGTGGCATATGAGCCCCTCGGGCCTGACGCATGTCCGCTACCGGAAGCGCGGCGACCCGCCCTGCAGCGCGGCGATCGCCACGGTGAACTTGCCGCGCAGCCAGATATTGGCCTGGTCGTGATCCATGCTGCGATGCCAGTAGCAGTGCCATTCGAGAGGCGGCAACTCGAATGGAAGTTCGAAGCGGCGGGCGTCGTAGCCTTGCAGCAGGCGCAATGGCGCCGTCAGCGCGAGATCGGTGCGCAGCGCTATCAGGGGCGCCACCAGGTAGTGCTGGACACGCATCCGGATCGAGCGCCGGCGCCCGAGTTTCCTCAGGGCGGTGTCGACGTGGCCGAGGCCATGGCGTCTGCTCGAAATGTGGATGTGATCGAGCGCCAGATAGTCGTCGAGCGTCAGGCTGCCCCCGGCAAACGGATGACCGGGGCGCAGCATGCAGGCATGGCGATCGCTCGGCAGCGGGGTCTGCCTGACCTGCGGATCATCGATGAGCGGCGCGTCGATCGCCAGATGGACGTTGCCGTTGGCAAGTTCCAGGGGAATGTCGCTGCGGCCGGTGTAGTAGCTCTCGATCCGTATGCCCGGCGCTTCGTGCTGCAGCGCCTCGCCGAGGACCGGCAGGAGCAGCGACTCGGCCAGGTCGGGCATGCTGACCCGGAAGATCTTCCGGGAAGTTGCGGGGACGAAGGTCTCGCCCTGGCTGAAGGCGGCGTTCAGCAACTGCAGCGCCTCGCCGACGTGACCGGCAATGTTGTCCGCCAGTGGCGTCGGCACCATGCCCCGTGGCGTACTGATGAAAAGCGGATCGTTGAGGGCCCGGCGCATCCGCGCCAGCGCATTGCTGACGGCAGGTTGGGTGATGCACAGGATCTCGGCGGCACGGGTCAGGTTGCGCTTGCCGTAAATCGCATCGAACACCTGGAACAGGTTGAGGTCCATCTGCGGCAGGCGCATTCCCGCGGCTCCTGGAGGTTGAGTTCTTGGGGGTTTCGTTCTGCGACGGTGCCGGCAGCGCAATCACCAACCTGAATCATAATGCATTCAAATAATAAATTTGGCGAATATCTTATGGCCGGCTATCCTTGGCCCTCGATCTCCAGGAGTAGACTTTGGCAGAACTTATCATGGTCCGTCACGGGCAAGCATCCTTCGGGACGGGAAACTACGATCGGCTTTCGCCTCTGGGCGAGCGTCAGGGGGTCTGGCTGGGCGAATATTTCGGCGAACGGGGAATGGCGTTCGATCGGGTGGTGACCGGTTCGCTGCGGCGACATCGGCAGACTGCCGACGCCATCTTTCGCGGGATGGGAAGCTCTGCCGCTTACGAAGAGGATCCCGGACTGAACGAGTATGATTTCCATGCGCTCTACGGTGCGCTCGGCGAGGACAGGAGGGACTTGAAGACCCTGGCCGGCGGAAGCATGCACGATTTCTACAAGGGACTGAAACAGGCTCTGCGGCTGTGGTCGGAGGACGCGCTCGCCGGCCCGCTTCCCGAATCGTGGGGACAATTCCAGCAGCGCGTGGCGGCCGCCCGCGAGAACATCCAGGGCCGGGGTGGAAGGCGGGTCCTGGTCATCAGTTCCGGCGGGCCGATGGGCGCCTTTGCCCAGCAGGTCATACTGGCGCCCGCGAGTACCGCGATCGAACTGAACATGCAGATCAGGAATACGGGTATCTGCCAGTACTTCTTCAACGCCGAGACCTGCCATCTGGCAAGCTTCAACGGCATTCCGCATCTCGATCTTCCGCAGCGCCGGGATTGCGTCACCTACGGATAAATATCGTCGATCAGGCATCCATCATGACCCATGACATTCACCAATTCGATTGCGACAAACTGGCCCGCTATCTCGAGGACAGGATTCCCGGTTTCCGGGGGCCGCTGGTCGCGACAAAATTTGCCGGCGGCCAGTCCAACCCGACCTTCTTGCTCGCGGCGCAAAGCGGACGCTATGTGTTGCGGCGCCAGCCGCCAGGAGAACTGCTCAAGTCGGCACACGCCGTCGATCGCGAGTTTCGCGTTCTCGTGGCGCTGGCCGACACCGCCGTGCCGGTGCCGCGTGCCTACCACCTGTGCGAGGACCGCGATGTCATCGGCAGCATGTTCTATGTCATGGGCTTCGCCGCCGGGCGGATCTTCTGGGACCCTTCCCTGCCGGAACTCAACAGGGAGGGGCGGGCGCCGATCTATGCGGCGATCGTGGAAACGCTGGCGGCGCTGCACAAGGTCGACGTCGATTCCGTCGGGCTCGCCGACTACGGACGCACCGGGAACTATTTCGAACGGCAGATTGGCGTGTGGACCAAGCAGTACCGGGCCTCGGAAACCGAGCGCCTGGAGGCGATGGAAACCCTGATCGAATGGCTGCCGGCCAATTGTCCGCACGATGACGGACCGCCGTCGCTGGTGCACGGCGATTTCCGGATCGACAACCTGATCTTCGATGCGGTCGACCCGAAAATCATCGCGATTCTCGACTGGGAGCTGTCGACACTGGGCAATCCGCTGGCGGATCTCGCGTATTTCTGCATGTGCCTGCGCCTGCCCTCGGTCGGACACATCCCCGGTCTGCTGGGCAAGGATCGCGGTGAACTTGGCGTGCCGGACGAGGAAACCATCGTGCGTCGCTATTGCGAGTTGCGCGGCATTCCGGCGATTGCGCACTGGAACTTCTACCTGGCATTCAGCTTCTTCCGCCTGGCGGCGATCGCCCAGGGCGTCAAGAAACGTGCCCTCGGCGGTAATGCATCGAGCGCCAGGGCCGGTCAGGTGGGCGACATGGCAAGGCATCTGGCGGAGGCCGCCGCGGCCCTGATCGACACAACAACGTAACGAGGAGTCGACGATGAGCACGAAACTGTTTGACCTGAATGGCAAGATTGCGTTGGTGACCGGCGCCAGCCGCGGCATCGGCGAGGCGATTGCCAGCCTGCTGGCGGAGCAGGGAGCGCATGTGATCGTTTCCAGTCGCAAGCAGGATGACTGCCAGGTGGTCGTCGACAGGCTGCGGGCGGCAGGCCTGAGCGCCGAAGCCCTGGCCTGCCATGTCGGAAACATGGAAGACATCGCCAATGCCTTCGCACACATTAGCTCCGCGCACGGCCGTCTCGACATCCTCGTCAACAACGCGGCGACCAATCCGTATTTCGGCCATGTTCTGGATACCGATCTGAACGCCTACAACAAGACGGTCGACGTCAATGTCCGGGGCTATTTCTTTATGTCGGTCGCAGCCGGCAAGATGATGCGCGAACAGGGCAGCGGCGCGATCGTCAACATCGCCTCGGTCAACGCGCTGCAGCCCGGCGACATGCAGGGCATCTACTCGATCACCAAGGCGGCGGTCGTGAATATGACGAAGTCCTTCGCCAAGGAATGCGGGCCTCTGGGCATCCGGGTCAATGCCGTGTTGCCGGGGCTGACGAAAACCAGGTTTGCCGGGGCCCTCTTCGCCAACAAGCCCCTCTACGACGAATGGATGGCCAGGGTCCCGCTACACCGGCATGCCGAGCCACGCGAGATGGCGGGGACGGTGCTCTACCTGGTTTCCGACGCGGCGAGCTACACCAATGGCGAATGCATCGTCGTCGACGGCGGACTGACTCTCTAGGAATGGCCATGGATCTGACAAGCTATGCGGGGCAGGTGGTGATGATCACCGGCGCGGCCAGCGGTTTCGGCGAGTTGCTGGCGCGGGAACTGGCGGCGATGGGCGCCCGGCTGGTTCTCGGGGACCGCAATCACGAAGGCTTGCAGCGCGTCGCCTGCGAACTCCGCGCCGCCGGCGCCGAGGTGGTCGACCTGCATTGCGACGTCACCCGCGAAGCCGAGGTCAAGGCGATGGTCGACGCGGCGGTGGCCAGCTTCGGCCGCCTCGATGTCGGGGTCAACAACGCCGGCATGTCGACGCCGATGAAGGCGTTGATCGATACTCCGGAGTCCGATCTCGACCTCAACTTCGCCGTCAATGCCAAGGGCGTCTTTTTCGGCATGAAGCACCAGATCGCGCAGATGCTGACGCAGGGGGGCGGGGTCATCCTCAACGTCGCCTCGATGGCCGGCCTCGGCGGCGCGCCGAAGCTGGCGGCGTATTCGGCGGCCAAGCATGCCGTGATCGGGCTAACCCGGACGGGGGCGGCCGAATACGCGCGCAGGAACATTCGCGTCAATGCCGTCTGCCCGTTCTACAGCAGCACGCCGATGGTGACGGAAGGCCTGGCGGAGCAGGTGGAATATCTCTCCCAGGCGTCGCCGATGAAGCGACTGGGTACGCCGGGCGAAACGGTCGCGGTGATGCTGATGCTGTGCGCCAGGGAAAACTCCTACATGACAGGTCAGGCCGTCGCCGTCGACGGTGGCGTTTCGGCCCTGTGACTCACGCTTGAACGAAAGGAAACCCAGTGGATTTCTCCTATTCCCCCAAGGTCGAGGACCTGCGCCGCCGTGTCCGTGGATTCATGGACGACCACATCGTGCCGCGGGTGCGTCAGTGGCACAACGAAGTCCATCACGGGCAGTTCCCGGTGTCCTTCATGGACGATTTGAAAGCGCTGGCCAGGTCGGAAGGCCTGTGGAACCTGTTCCTGCCCCACCTCAGGGACGATGAGCCGGGTACCCGGCTGACCAATCTCGAATATGCGCCGCTGGCAGAAATCATGGGTCGCGTCGGCTGGGCGTCGGAGGTCTTCAACTGCAATGCGCCGGACACCGGCAACATGGAACTCCTGCACATGTGCGCGACGCCCGAGCAGAATGCGGCATGGCTGCAGCCGTTGCTGCGTGGCGAGATCCGCTCCGCCTTCGCCATGACCGAGCCGGACGTCGCCTCCTCGGACGCCACCAACATCACGACGCTGATCTCCCGGGATGGTGACGACTACGTGATCAATGGACGCAAGTGGTTCATCACCAATGCCGCCCATCCCGAATGCAGAATATTCATCGTGATGGGCAAGACCGATCCGGCTGCGGATGTCCACCGGCAGCAGAGCATGGTGCTGGTGCCGCGCGAAACGCCCGGGCTGGAAATCGTGCGCAACGTGAATGTCATGAACCACCATACACCGGAAGGCCATTGCGAGATTGTCTTCCGCAACGTGCGGGTACCGGCGAGCAATCTGCTCGGCGCAGAGGGGAGCGGCTTTGCCCTGGCCCAGGCGCGCCTCGGCCCCGGCCGGATTCACCATTGCATGCGCTCCATCGGCGCCGCCGAACTTGCGCTGGAACTGATGATCGACCGTGCTCTGGAACGTAAGGCCTTCGGCAAGCAGTTGTACATGCATGGCACGATCGGCGAATGGATCGCCAGATCGAGAATCGAAATCGACCAGGCACGCCTGCTGGTCCTCAAGGCCGCGTGGATGATCGACAACGTCGGGGTCAAGGAAGCGCGCAAGGAGATCTCGATGATCAAGGCGCTGGTCCCGGGCGTGCATACCGCCGTGTGCGATCGCGCCATGCAGACGTTCGGGGCGATGGGCATCAGCCCGGACACCCCGCTGGCCGACCACTGGACCTGGGGCCGGGCGCTGCGCTATGCCGATGGTCCGGACGAAGTCCACCTGCAAGCCATTGTCCGCATGGAGATCAGGAAGGGCAAGGAGAATCTCGGATCGACCCTGCCCTATCTGACACCGCCGCTGCGGCCCTAGGCAGAACGGCGCGGCGTCAGATGCCCGCAGCAGTCACGCTGCCGGCGAATCGGGATTGACTCAACCCGTCAGGGCAGCAAGCAAATTCTTGTGGCTTGATCTCAACCGTGGGAGCGGAACATGAATTGCTTCGAGGACAAAGTGACCGTCATCACCGGCGCCGGCTCGGGCATCGGGCGCGCGCTGGCCCGGCAGCTGGCGGTCAGGCGCGCGCGCCTGGCCTTGTCGGACGTCAATGCGAGGAGCTTGGCAGAAACCAGGAAATCCCTGGCGAAAGGGACGAAGGCAATTGCCTACACGCTCGACGTATCCAGTCGCGAGGCAGTCTTTGCGCATGCCGAAGCGGTACCCGAAGATACTCAGGCTATTGACCGGTTGATCGACCGCTTCCCGCAGCGACCAAGAATTGCCGGAGACAGGTCCATGGGGCAGATCCAGAGCGCAGGCATCGCCATGACGAGGAAATAAGCGCCCGAATCGGCATACAACGGGCAGAATGCGCCCGGACCGGCATTGACCGCGGTCGACCGGTGAAAATGGGGAAATTGCGAAAAGGGTGCCGCTCGATTCCGAACGTGACCGGTCCGCCCGGCCAGGAATGCGCCGGATTCGGTGATGCCAAGACCCGCACCATTGGCCGATGCGCTCATTGGCCAGTGGCACATGGCACTGGCGGCGGCAAGGTACAACGGGCGTTTCCGACGGGGAACGTTCAAGACGGTCATGTTCATTGCCGAAATCAGCACCAGGTTGCCGGAGCAAAGGGGGCTCCCCTGGCGGGAGCCGGGGCGCGGCGCGGTCGGGACTTACCGGATGTCGCCGCAGAAGATATCGATGTTCCGGTCCTGCGGGCTGGTCCGAACCACGATCGAATAGTTGCCGTTGCGCAGCACTTCCAGGGGCGCCGCCGCTGTTCGTATCAGCCTCCAGCCACCAATCTCGGCGAACGAGGTCACCGTGCTGTTCATCTCGAAGGCTGGCTGGGGTCCTTGACTGGCGCAAGTTCCAGGGTAGATGAACGCAAAAAGTTGCGGCATCCGGGAGACCCCGAGCGGGAGGGGGCCACTGAGAAAGATTCTGACATCGGTAACGTCGCCCCGCGCCACGAGGGTGGCCTGCGCAACCGCTCCGAGATTCTGCTGGCCTGGCCGCAACGGCACATTGAGCGTCCGGCTGTCGCCAGAGGCGCCGTTCGGGGTTGCACAGGCCGAGAGGATCCCTGCCAGAGTGGCGCACAGCAATCCGGTCATCATCTTCATGATTTTCTCCAGCAAATGCGACCAAAAACCATTGTATAGCGAAAACGACTGCGGGCATTTACTTGCGTGGAGAGGGTCTGCCCGTGACCGGCGAACAGGTGCGGCGCCGGTCGCCATCGGCTATCGCCGCGAAGCAAGCGCGGTGTCGAGGCGAGGGCAAGGAAACGGTCGCGGCGGCGCGTCCGGAAACCGCGCGTAACCCGTCTAGGACAGCGGACGCCGCTTGCGCGGAATCCGGTTGTTGATCTCGCGCAACAACTGGATCAGGGTGAACGCATTGTGTGCAAGCAAGGGCTTGCCGGTGCTGAGCAGGGCGACCGAAATGTCGCGATCGGGATCGGCCCAGGCGAAAATGTTGATCAATCCGAGGTGCCCGAAGGCGTTGCCCGTGTGCGGGCCGAAAAGACCGAACGGCTCGCCGCCGAGCATCATCCCCGCCGAGTAACGTAGGGGCACCTTCAGCGTGTTGTCGAGTTGATGCGGCGAGGTTTCCCACGTCGCCCGGTGAGCAGCCAGCTTGCTGATGATCTGCTTTTCCTCGTAGCGGCCGTCGTCGAGCAGCATCTGGAAGAAACGGCTGGTCTCCTCGGCAGTGGCGATCATGTTGCCCGCCGGGACCGGTTCGGAGAAGAAAGCGTAGTTGTTGACGAAATCGCGGTCCTTTTCGACGTCGAGACCGAGGAACTGACGGAAATAGGTGCGAAATGGCCGCGGTACCCTGGCGCCGGCAAACCGGTCGCGCGCCATCAGCCCGAACTCCTTGTGCGTAGCGCCATAGTCGAAATGGCGAAAGTGCATCGGCTTCTTGAAATTGTCGTGCCAGTAGCTGCGGATCGAACGTCCGGTCACGCGCTCGAGGATGGCCTGCAGGATGGTTCCGCCGGTGATGGCATGATAGGCCTGCCGGCGACCATGAACATCCGTCGGCTCGGCCTCGCAGATCAGCTTGAGCAGGGTCTCGTGACGAACCAGCTCCTCCAGCGAGATTTCGCTCTGGATACCGGGAACGCCGCCGCGGTGAGAGAGAATCTGCAGGATGTTCAACCTTTCCTTGCCGTACCTGGCGAATTCGGGAACGTAATGGGCGACCGGATCGAGCAGGTTGATGTGGCCGTCGTCGGCAAGTTTGTGGATCAGGATGGCGGTAACTGCCTTGCTCGCCGAGTACAGGCAGGCCGGCGTTACGATGCTGACCGGCTCCGGGACCTCCGGACCGCCCGGTTCGCCGAAGCCGCGGGCAAGACCAATTGCCCGGTTCAACATGATCTTGCCGTGGCGACGGATGCAGAGCATCAACGCCGGATAGTAGCCGGTGCAGTAGAGATCCTCCGCGCGGGACCAGATCGCGTTGACATCGTCCTGTGTCAACCCGCCCGACCCCGGCGTGAGTTCGCCAGCCCGGTCGATATCGGTCACCGCCTCGAGGTCGGCGGGGACCGGCAAAGTCCGCAGGACGCGCTGGCTGATGCGGGAGTTGGCAGCCTGGCGGTTCATGCTGCGGGTGATGCCTGAAATGGATAGGGGCATGGGAAGGGTCGGCGGAGACAAATTATGGCCATCCTAGGCCTGTCACGGAGTCATGTCTTGACAGGCGGTTCTAAAAAGCGAAACCTCATGTTCCGCCTACCGGTCTGACGCAGCCCGAAAGGATGAAAGCCCCGGACCGGGGGGAGTCCGAGGCTTCCAAGACGGCCACCTGGAGGAGGGGGGGGGAGGGGTGACCGCCAGGCTGACTCATCAGCACATGGGCCAAAGATAGGGGCGCCTGCCGGAAAATTCAAGTGACAGAATGCAACGATGTGTTCATGTCGTGTACGGAATGCCATCACGCGCCTTGCGGCCGCCCCGGATACCCGGACGGCGCGCGCCCGAACCATCGCTGCGCCCGTTCCAGTTGCCCGGCCAGTCGAAACAACGCTGCATCGTTGCCAAACTTGCCGACGAACTGGACCCCGACCGGCAATCCCTCGCCATTCCAATGCAGCGGCACCGACATCGCCGGCTGTCCGGTGGCGTTGAACAGCGGTGTAAAGGGAACATGGGCGAAGGTCTTTTCAGCCACCGAGCCAAGGACATCGAGCGCCCGCAACAGCCAGCCGGCGTTGAGTCGGTTGACAATGCGCAACAGGTGCCTTTCGGCGCGGGAAGGCTGAAGTGAGCCGATCAATGCGGGCGGCGCTGCCAGTGTCGGTATCAGCAGCACATCGTACCGCGCGAAAAAGGGTGCCATCCTTCTTGCCGCCAGTTGCAGCGTGCGGACGGCATTTGCATAGGTTGCAGCCTTGACGGTACGCCCGAGCAGGGCAAGCCCCCAGGTTGCCGTCTCGAATTGACCGGCATGAATCGCGCGACCTGCGGACCGAGCGAAATTCTCGATTTCCGCCCGCAGCTCACAGGCGATGACGGTCATGAAGGCCAGCGCAAAAGCCTCGCGGTCAACCGGCGGGGCTGCCTCTTCGACATGATGCCCAAGCGACGCGAGCAGCCTGGCGCTCGATTCCAGGGCGGCCAGACAATCGCGATGGACGTCATGCCCGCGGGGTTGCCCGTAAACGCGATCCGCAGCGGACCGGGTTCGCTCCCTGCCTCGTCAAGGAAGGGGCGGGCCGGTCGGGGGCGCCGGGGTCGGCGCCGCTCGATCCTCCCGGCAAGTGCTGAAGCGACCACGGGTTGCGGGTCGGGCCGAAAGCTTCCGGTTCGGTGTACGGCGTCAGACTGAATTCCGGCGTGTTCGTACGGCCGACAATGACCAGACCCGCAGCACGAAAGCGGCACACCAGCTCGCCGTCGCACGGCATGGGCATCGCGGCCAGCAGGCGGTTGCCGCACCCGGTCGGTTCGCCGGCGATGCTGGTGATCAGGTCCTTGGGCAAGAAAGGAACGGCGCATCGGTGTTCACGCGCGCGGCTTCGCTTCGCGCCTGTTCGTAGCGCTTGCGATTGACTGCGTTCAAGGTGGGGTTGTGCTGTTCGATCTGCGCGATCGCTACATCCAGGACCTCCGCCGCACTCACCTTGCCACGCCGGATCAGGGCCGCCAAGCCGAGACCGTCATGCCCGGCGTATTCAAGCGGAGTGATCAACGCCGTCAGTGATCGGGAAGCAGATCGGCGTGCTCATCGATCAGATCAGCTTGACCAGTTGCTTGCCGAAGTTCCTGCCCTTGAGCATTCCGAGGAAGGCCTCCGGCGCGCTGGCCAGCCCCTGCGCCACCGATTCACGCGGGCGCAGCCTGCCGGCGGCGACCAGTCCGGCGAGCTCGCTCAACGCCTGCGGCCAGATGTCCATGTGCTCGCTGATGATGAAGCCTTGCAACCTGAGGCGGCTGACCAGAATCATCGCTGGGTGGGCCAGCGGCAAGGGCTGGCCGTCGTAGCCGGCGATCATGCCGCACAGGGCGATGCGCCCGTGCGCATTCATGCGTGTCAGCACGGCATCCAGCACCATGCCGCCGACATTTTCGAAGTGGCAGTCGATGCCCTCGGGGCAGGCCTCCCCGAGGGCGCGCGACAACGACGCCGCATCAAGGTGCGGTTTGTAGTCGATGCAGGCAGCGAAGCCGAGTTCGTCAACCGCATAAGCACATTTTTCCGGCCCGCCGGCGATGCCGACCACATGCAGGCCGCGGGCCGTGGCGAGGGCCGCGAATGCGCTGCCGACGGCGCCGGTCGCGGCGCTCACGACGACCGTCTGGCCTTCGCCGGGCTCGCAGATCCTCACAAGACCATACCAGGCGGTAACGCCGGGCATGCCGACCGCCCCGAGGTAGTAGCTCAAGGGAACCTGTGTCGTGTCGACCTTGCGCATGGTGCCGGCCTGGTCGGCATCGACGACGGTGAATTCCTGCCAGCCGCCCATGCCGACGACCTGGTCGCCAGCCTTGTAGCGCGGGTCGCGCGACTCGACCACCTCGCCGACGGTTCCGCCCTGCATGACCTGGCCCAGTGGTTGCGGGTCGGCGTAGCTTTTCGCGTCGTTCATGCGCCCGCGCATGTAAGGGTCGAGGCTCAGGTAGTGGTTGCGCACGAGCACCTGCCCCTCGCGCAGCGGAGGAATGTCGCTGCTGACGAGCCGGAAGTTGCTGACGCTGGCTTCGCCGGTGGGACGATTGTCGAGAAGAATCTGGCGGTTAAGGGTCATCGTGTTCGCAAGGATCGCATGAATCGGTCAGGCCGCGCCCTGCATTCTGACGGCGGCGATGAAGCCTGGCATCGCGGCATCGCGCCGGGCGGGCTCTTGACCAGGAATTCCGGACTCTGATCGGGGGTGGTCAGCACGAAATCGAAGGGAAGCCCCTTCTCCAGCAAAGCCAGATTGACCATATTCACATAGTTGCTGACGGAGAATCCGTAAAGCCTGAACATCTGCGTCTCCGATTGGTTCAGGCCTGCAGTCTAACCGCTCCGATCGCCCAACGGAACGCGGTCCTTGCCCAGGCACTCAGTGGCCGGGCCTTCTCACAATTCGCTGACGCAGGATTTGCTATAATCGACGAAACCGAATTTCGGGGAATTTGAGGCGTCGACCGCAGACCCAGTTCGCATCGCGCGTTGACTTGGCGAACCGCCAGTGGTGACTTATGAGCAAGTGGATTCCTGGTTTGACTTGCGTTGTGATCGATCGTTTTGGTCTGCCGCATGGGTCTACTAGGATCATCGCGTGGCACAGGTGCCACCAACCGGGCAGAACCGCCCGTTGAGCCGAATCACATCTTCTTGCGGGGACTGGTGGCGCGCACTGCCCGGGCAGTCGCGGGCGATTGCCTTCCTCATCGCCGGCTTCTCGTTGCTACGCTTGGCGTTGGCGGCGATTGCGCCGCTGTTGCCGCAGGAGGCCTACTACTGGACGTGGAGCCGCTTCCCTGACTGGTCGTACTTCGACCACCCGCCGCTGGCGAGTTACAGCATCGCGCTGACGACGGCGCTGTTCGGGCAGAGTGCATTCGGCATCAAGTCGGCAGCGGTGCTCTGGTCGATAGGCTGGAATGTCCTCTGGGCGAGGCTGATCCTCGACATGTTCGGCGACCGCAGGCTGGCCTTCTGGTCGCTGGTGGCGCTCAACCTGACCATCGTTTACGAGGTCCTGGGGTTCGGGCCGACGCCCGACGGGCCCCTAATGTTTGGGTGGGTCGGGACGATCTGGGCAGTGTGGCGTGTGAGTGCCACGGCGCAAGGACGCTGGTGGTTCGTCGCCGGCGCCTTCATGGGGCTGGCCTGGCTGGGCAAGTATTCCGGCGCGCTTCTCGGGCTGATCGTCCTGCTCTATCTGCTCACGTCGCCGCGACAACGCTTGTGGCTGGCAAAGCCGCATCCCTACCTGGCCCTGTTGCTGGCGATCATGGTGTTCTCCCCAGTGCTGATCTGGAATTTTCAGCACGACTGGGTTTCGCTTGCATTCCAGAGCAGTCGCCGGCTGAACGAGATGGGCGGATTCAAGCTGCAGTATTTCCTGATGCTGGTTGTCCAGCAATTTGTGATCGTTACCCCCTATCTGTTTGTCGTGGCAATCGCCTCCCTGGCGCGCGAATTTCGGAGATGGCTCAACACGGGAATCGACGATGCGGTGCGCTTGTTGCTGATCAGTGCCGCGGTTCCCCTGCTGCTGTTCACCGGGATCAGTTTCCGCTCGATCGTCAAGATCAACTGGCTGGCGCCTGCCTTCTGGCCGCTGATCGTTCTCGGTATCCGTCACTTGCTGGCGCGGGGAGGAAGCGAGCGGCGCATGATTTGGGGTCTGGCGTCCTCAGCGGGGGTGCTGGTGATCGGTGCGGCCATTTCGACGTTTCCGAACCTGCCGGTTCCGAGCGATCTCAACAGTTGGAGCGGCTTCAGGGAAGCTGGGGTGCGGGTCGACCGGCTGGAAACGGCGATCACGGCCGGGGGGAAGGAGAGCTTCGTGTTCTCCCCGCACTACAAGACAAGTTCGCTGATCTGGTTTCACCGCCCCGGGCAGCAACGCACCTACGCCCAGGACATCTATGGCGGAAAGGCGCTCGAGTACGATTATTTTCCGGCGGATCGCGACCTGAAGGGGGCGACGGGGATACTCGTCATCACCGACCAGGCTCAGTCGAAACTCGATCTTGACCGCATCCGACCCTATTTCGACGCGGTCGAACTCGTTGATGTCGTCGAGACGGTCTTTTCCGGCAGGGTTGTTCGCCGTATCGAGATATATCAGGCAACGAACTACAAAGGCCGGCCTCGGCCTGGCAAGGCGGATGCAGTAAACTAAGGCCCTCTGGCGGTTCGCGTCATACAGCAGAAGGATTTTCATGCCCCAGTTGTCCATTGTCGTCCCGACCTTCAACGAGGCCGGGAACGTCGTCGAACTCAGGAATCGGGTTGCCGCCGTGCTGCCCGCGGTTGACTGGGAGATGATCTATGTCGATGACGATTCTCCGGACGGGACGGCGGCAGCGGTGCGGGAACTGGCGCAGCGCGACAGCCGGGTCCGCTGCATCCAGCGCATCGGCAGGCGCGGGCTGTCATCGGCCTGCATCGAGGGAATGCTGGCTTCATCGGCACCCATCGTCGCGGTCATCGATGCCGACCTGCAGCACGACGAGCGGCTGTTGCCGGCCATGTTCGACGCGTTGCGCGGCGACGATCTCGACGTTGTGGTCGGCAGCAGGTACACGGAAGGTGGCAGCATGGATGGCTGGGACCGCACCCGCGTGGCCACCAGCCGGTTCGCCACCCGCCTCAGCCGCCTGGTGCTCAAGGCGGACCTGCAGGACACCATGAGCGGATTCTTCATGATCCGGCGCGCGGCGGTCGAGCGCTGTGTCAGGGCGGGCATGTCAGGCGTCGGCTTCAAGATACTGCTGGATCTGTTCGCCACCTCGCCCGAGCCGCTCCGCTGTCGCGAATTGCCCTACGAGTTCCGCAATCGCTTTTCCGGAGAGAGCAAGCTCGACACGATGGTGGCGTGGGAGTTTTTCATCATGCTGCTCGACCACTATCTGGGACGCGTCGTTCCCATCCGCTTCATCGCTTTCTCGCTGGTCGGCCTGCTCGGCCTCGGGGTGCACCTGTTCGTGCTGGCAATTCTCTTCCGGGGGATCGGCGCGTCGTTCCTCGTTGCGCAAACTGCGGCGACGCTCGTTGCCATGACGTTCAACTTCGCGGTCAACAACGTGCTGACCTACCGCGACATGCAATTGCGCGGCTGGAAACTCCTGAGCGGCTGGCTGTCCTTCTCGCTGGCCTGCAGCGTCGGGGCGCTGGCGAATGTCGGGATCGCCACCTACCTCTTCGATCAGCGCGCCTACTGGCTGCTCTCGGCAATTGCCGGCGTACTCGTCGGCGCGGTGTGGAACTATGCGGTTACCGCGGTCTACACCTGGAAAAAGCCCAAATCGGGATAGGCTTCGCGGCCTCTCCTCGCCACCATCTTGTCCTGCTCTTCGCCCGCGTCGGGATGAACGCCCCGGAACGCTTGCAATCCCTTGGCTTTGGCTTGATAATGACCAAGCGCTTGCTTGCTTAATAATTAATCAGATATTCCGGAGAACAGTTCATGAATCAGACCTCGGTCCAGTCACCTTATCCGCACCTCCTGGCCCCCCTCGACCTCGGCTTCACGACGCTCAGGAATCGCACCCTGATGGGGTCGATGCACACCGGGCTGGAAGAAGAGAAGAACGGCTTCGAACGCATGGCGGCCTTCTATGGCGAGCGGGCGCGGGGCGGCGTCGGACTGATCGTCACCGGCGGCTTTGCGCCCAACCTTGCCGGCCGGGTCTATCACTTCGGGTCGCAACTCAGCTTTTCCTGGCAGGTCGGCAAGCATCGCCTGATTACCGAAGCCGTGCACGCCGAGGGCGGCAAGATCGCCCTGCAGATCCTCCACACCGGGCGCTATGGCTACCACCCGCTCAATGTCGCGCCATCGAAGCTGCGGGCGCCGATCAACCGCTTCACCCCGCGCGCCCTGACCCGCTGGGGGATCCGCAAGACGATCGGCGATTATGCCCGCTGTGCCCAGCTGGCGCAGAAGGCCGGCTACGACGGCGTCGAGATCATGGGCTCCGAAGGCTACCTGATCAACCAGTTCATCGCTCCGCAGACCAACAAGCGGACAGACGAATGGGGGGGCAGTTTCGAGAACCGGATCCGCTTCGCCGTCGAGACGGTACGCGCGACCCGTGCCAAGGTCGGGCCGAACTTCATCATCATCTTCCGCCTGTCGATGCTCGACCTCGTCGAGGGCGGCAGCTCCTGGGACGAAGTGGTCGAACTGGCCAGGGCGATCGAGGCGGCGGGGGCAACCATCATCAACACCGGGATCGGCTGGCACGAGGCGCGCATTCCGACCATCGCGACGATGGTGCCGCGTGCCGCCTTCGCCTGGGTGACGAAACGGCTCAAGGGCGTGGTGAAAATTCCCCTGATCACGACCAACCGCATCAACACGCCCGAAGTCGCCGAGGAGGTGCTCGCTTCGGGTTGCGCCGACATGGTGTCGATGGCCCGCCCCTTCCTGGCCGATTCCGATTTCGTCGTCAAGGCCGCTGCCAACAGGGCCGACGAGATAAACACCTGCATCGCCTGCAACCAGGCCTGTCTCGATCACATCTTCGCGGGGCGGCTGAGCTCCTGCCTGGTGAATCCGCGCGCCTGCCACGAAACCGAACTGGTCATCACGAAAACGTCGGTGCCGAAGAAGGTGGCCGTCGTCGGCGCCGGCCCCGCCGGCATGGCCTGCGCCACCACCGCCGCCGAGCGCGGCCATCAGGTAACGCTGTTCGATGCTGCCGACCGCATCGGCGGCCAGTTCAACATCGCCAAACAGATTCCCGGCAAGGAAGATTTCAACGAAACGCTACGCTATTTCGGACGGCGCATCCAGACCAGCGGCGTGACCCTGAAACTCAATCAGCGCGCCGACGCGGCGGCACTCACGGCCGGCGGCTTCGATCACGTCGTGCTGGCAACCGGCATCGTGCCGCGCAAGCCGCCGATTCCCGGCGTCGACAGCGACAAGGTGGCGAGTTATCTCGACATCATCGAGGGCCGGAAGATGGCCGGCAAGACGGTGGCGATCATCGGCGCCGGCGGCATCGGCTTCGACGTCGGCGAGTTCCTGACGCATGCCCACGACGACAGGAGCGAAGCCGAGCGCTTCAACGACGAATGGGGGATCGACCCCGGCTACGTCAACCGCGGCGGCGTCAAGGCGCCGGTGGACGAGACTGCGCCGCGGAAGGTATACCTGTTGCAGCGCAAATCGTCCAAGGTCGGTGACGGACTGGCCAAGACCACCGGCTGGATTCGCCGCACCTTGCTCAAGAAGCGCGGGGTCCAGATGATCGGCGGCGTCACCTACGAGCGCATCGACGACTCCGGGCTGCACATCACCGTTGATGGCAAGCCGAAAACGCTGGCGGTCGATACCATCGTCATCTGCGCCGGCCAGGAGCCGCGCCGGGACCTGCAGGCGCCGCTGGAAGCGGCGGGCATCCCGTTCTCGCTGATCGGCGGCGCCGATGTGGCGGCGGAACTCGACGCCAAACGCGCCATCGACCAGGGCACCCGTCTCGCCGCCAGCCTCTAGCCGTGCCGCGCCGCAGGACGGAAGCCGGGCTCGAGCCGAACCGCCGCGCCGAGCTGTTGCGGGCGGCGGCACGCCTGTTCGTCGCCAAGGGCTTCGCCGCGACGACCACCCGCGACATCGCCGAGGCGGTGGGCATGCGCTCGGGCAGCCCGTTCTATCATTTCCGCAGCAAGCAGGAACTGCTCAAGGAGGCGATGATCGATGGCCTGGAAGCCGGACGGGCACGCCTGCTGGCGGCCATTGCCGGTGTCGTGGATCCGGAAAGGCGTCTGCGCGCCCTCGTACGCACCCATCTCGGGACCCTGCTCGAAGCCGACTGCACTTCGCCGATGTTGCTCAACGAGACGCGCTCGCTCGATGTCTCCGCGCGCGCCGAGATTGCCGCCGCGTTCGACCGCTATCAGGCGCCGTGGCAGGCGACGCTGGACGAACTCGCGGCGTGCGGCAGGATTGCTTCAGCCGCCGCGCCACTGCGCCTGCTGCTGTTCGGCATGCTCAACTGGTCCGGCCACTGGTACCGCTACGACGGCCCGCTGACGGTTGACCAACTGACGGACAGCGCAGTGGCACTGCTGCTCGGCCACTTCGGAAACAATCCGGAAGATACCTGAGAAAGCCCGCAGGAAGGACTGCTTTCCTTCAGTTTGCGAATCTTTCTAGTCTTCGTTCGCCTCATACGATGACAGCGTCACCCCAGCGTGCGTCAGCATCTCGCGCAACTGCTTGATGGCTGTCCGGCTGCAGGTGCTGCTGTTGTGCGGATGATGGAGAAAGGCCTCGACCCGGTTCAGGGTGATCTTGAAGCGCGCGCCGTGGGCGGGCTCGACGTCGGCGCCAAGGTGATGGAGCAGCGATTCGATTTCACGCCAGTGGATGTTGGCGCTCGGCGGATCCTGGAAGATGCTGCGCATCAGGTGTGCGTGCTTGTGGCTCATGGCGGTGCTCCGAGCGATGGGAAACACCGGCATTTTATGCCTGTTGCGGTCGACCGTCAGGAAAGGGTGATTGTCAGCAGCGCCAGACAAAGCAGGGTGTAGCCGGCCGCAACGAGGTCGTCGGCCATCACGCCGAAACCGTTCTTGACATGGTCGTCGAAATAGCGGGCCGGCTGCGGCTTGGTGATGTCGAACAGGCGGAACAGCACGAAGGCGGCGGCCTGCCAGAAGAAAGTTGCCGGTGTCATCAGCAGGACCAGCCAGAAGGGCACGATCTCGTCCCAGACGATGCTGCCGTGGTCCGGGTCGCCAAGCGCCCTGCCGGCTTTGTCGATGATCCAGATACCGAGCAGATAGGCAGCGGCGAACAGCCCGAGAAGCTCGAAATCGCTGAAGTGAGGCTGGAACATGTTGAAGCTCAGCCAGGCGAACAGGGTGCCGAAGGTGCCGGGAGCCCACGGCGCCAGTCCGCTGCCGCAGCCGCAGGCAAGGAAGTGCGCCGGGTGGGCGAAAAGAAACCTGAGGCCGGGCGCGCCTTTCGAAGATTCAGCCAAAGTGGTCGTAGCCTCGCTGCGGAAATTCCACCGGATTGTGGTCGGGGTCGAAGACCGTCACCTCGCCGGCACGGCCTTCGACCATGCTGCCGATGCACCACAGCGGGAGTTCGAGCCGGGCGGCAATCGCGCTGACGGCGTTGCTCTGTCCCGGCGGCGTCGTGAAACAAAGCTCATAGTCGTCGCCGCCGGCGAGCTGGCATTCGAGCGCCAGGCGGCGCAGGTCGGCATCGTAGGTCTCGCCCCTGGGCAGATGCGGAAGTCGAACGAGGTGCACGGTGGCGGCCAGCCCGGAGCGTTCGCCGATGTGCCCGAGGTCGGCAAGCAGGCCGTCGGAGACATCGATGGCGGCGGAAGCGACACCGACCAGGGCCTGGCCGAGAGCGACGCGCGGTCTTGGCTTTTCCAAGGCGCTGATGCACAGGCGGTTCCATGGGTCGGGCAGTTCGACCCGCCCCTGCAGTTGCGCCAGCCCGAGACCGGCCAGGCCGGGGCGACCGGAGACCCAGACCAAGTCGCCGGCCTGCGCGCCGTCGCGGCGCAGGGCCAGGCCCGGCCCGCATTCACCGAGCGCGGTGACGCAGACATTGAGCGGCCCGCGTGTGGTGTCGCCGCCGACGACATCGACGCCGTACTCGGCGGCGCAGGCGAATAAGCCCTCGCTGAAACCGGCGATCCAGGCCTCGTCGACCGCCGGAATGCTGCCGGCGAGCAATGCCCAGCGCGGCGTGGCACCCATCGCGGCGAGGTCGGAGAGGTTGACGGCCAGTGCCTTCCAGCCGAGGTTGCGCGGGTCGGTGTCGGGCAGGAAATGCGTGCCGGCGACCAGCATGTCGGTGGTGATCGCCAGTTCCTTGCCCGGTGTCGGCCGCAGCAGCGCACAGTCGTCGCCGGGGCCGAGGATGGCCGACGGGGTCGCCCGGGTGAAATACTTGGCGATCAGGGCGAATTCCCCGGGCATCAACGGCCCTTTTTCTTAGCTTCCACCTCTGCCGGGCGCACCGCGGCCGCCACCTTGTCGAGGACGCCGTTGACGTACCTGTGGCCGTCGGTGCCGCCGAAGGACTTGGTCAGCTCGATCGCCTCGTTGATGATCACCCGGTAAGGCGTTTCCGGGTTGTTTGCCAGCTCGCACGCGCCCATCAGCAGAACGCAGGCTTCGATCGGCGACAATTCCCTGAACGGGCGGTCGATGTGGGCCGCAACCAGCGCCGTCAGCCTTTCCTGCTGGCCGATCACGCGGTGCAGCGTGGCGACGAAGAAGTCGCTGTCCGCCCTGGCAAAATCCTCCATCTCGGGAATCTGGGCGGCGATGTCGGCTTCGTCGGCGCCGCCGACCCGCCACTGGTAGAGACCCTGCAGCACGAACTCGCGGGCCCGGCGGCGGGCCGACCGGGGCGGCGCCTTGGGTTCCTGCAGCTGCCCGGCATCGCCGGCGAAGGTGGTCATTGGGCGAGCGCCTTCTGCAGGTTGGCCATTTCGACGGCGGCCTGGGCGCAATCGCTGCCCTTCTGCTGCATGCGGACCTCGGCCTGTTCGTCGCTTTCGCAGGTCAGGATGCCGTTGGCGATCGGGATGCCGGTATCGAGTTGCACGTCCATCACGGCGCGGCAGGAATCGTTCGAAACCACCTCGAAATGGTAGGTTTCGCCGCGAATCACCGCGCCGAGGGCGACCAGCGCGTCGTACTTGCCGCTCTGCGCCATCGTCTGCAGCACGAGCGGGATTTCCAGTGCGCCCGGCACATTGGCGATGGCCATGTCACCGGGGGCGACGCCGAGGCGCTTCAGTTCGGCGACACAGGCGGAGAGCAGACCCTCGCAGAGCGGCAGGTTGAAGCGGCTCATGACGATGCCGATGCGCAGGCCGGCGCCGGCGAGGGAGTTGTCGTATTCGTGGATATCGTCGAATCGGGACATGGCTCAGAGTTCCGCGGGAGAAGTGATGAAACCGGTGACTTCGAGGCTGAAGCCGGTCATGGAGGGCATCCGGCGCGGGCTCGAGAGCAGGCGCATCTTGCCGACGCCGAGATCGCGCAGGATCTGGGCGCCGATGCCGTAGGTTCGCGGATCCCACTTGCTCCGCGTACGCGGCATGTCGCTGGTCAGGCGCGCCAGCAATGCTTCGCCGTCCTCCAGGCGGTGCATCAGGACGATGACGCCATGACCGTTCCTGGCCAGCGCCGCCTGCGCCTCGTCGATCGAGAACGATTGCGGCTTGCTGCCGGGGTCGATGAAGTCAAGCACCGAGAGTGGTTCGTGTACGCGCACCAGCGTTTCCTTGCCGGCCGCAATCTCGCCCTTGACCAGCGCCAGGTGCGTCGCGCCGCCGGCGCGGTCGACATAGGCGTGCAGCGTGAATTCGCCGTGGGCAGTCTGGATCGTCTTGCTGGTGACGCGCTCGACCAGGGTTTCGGAGGCGGCACGGTAGTGAATGAGATCGGTGATGGTGCCGATCTTGAGGCCGTGTTCGCGGGCAAAATCGATCAATTCCGGCAGGCGGGCCATCGTGCCGTCGTCGTTCATGATCTCGCAGATGACCGATGCCGGTTCCAGGCCGGCCATGCCGGCCAGATCGCAACCGGCTTCGGTGTGCCCGGCGCGGACCAGCACGCCGCCGGGGCGCGCGGTTATCGGGAAGACATGGCCGGGCTGGACAATGTCGTCCGCCGTCGAAGTCCTGGCCACGGCGACCTGTATCGTGCGCGCCCGGTCGGCGGCGGAAATGCCGGTCGTGACGCCTTCTGCGGCCTCGATCGAGACGGTGAACGCGGTGCCGTACTGGGTCCGGTTGTTGCGCGCCATCTGCACCAGCCCCAGCTTGCGGCAGCGCTCTTCGGTCAAGGTCAGGCAGATCAATCCGCGTCCGTACCTGGCCATGAAGTTGATGGCCTCCGGGGTGATGTGCTCGGCGGCCATGACGAGGTCGCCTTCATTCTCGCGCTCTTCTTCATCGACGAGGACGACCATTCGGCCAGCCTTCAGTTCGGCGACGATTTCAGCGGTGGGGGCGATGGCGGGATGGGGAGGCATGGAATTCCGGAAACTGCGCAAACGGGGGTGACATTTTCGCAGAATCCAGCGGGCGGCACACGACTTTAGCGCGGTGGCGAACCGCTCGGAGGTCGCCGCCGCTTACGGCAGGTAGGCTTCGACCTGGATCCGCAGGCGCACTTCATCGCCAATGAACGGGAGCCCGGTGTTCATGCCGAACTCCGAGCGGCGAAGCACGCCCTGGGCATCGGCGCCGCAACCGCGCTTGCGGACGGCCACGTTGAGTCCGCACTTGAAGCGGGCGATGTCGAGGCGCATCGGCCGCGCCTCGCCGAGCATGATGAGCACGCCCTCGACGGCAATCAGCCGTTCCTCGTTGAACACCAGGCGCTGGCTGCGGAAAACGATGTCGGGAAAATTCTCGACGTTGAACCATTCGCTGCCGCGCAGCACGTCGTCACGCAGCTTGAAGCCGGTAACGAGCGAGGCGGCGTCGATGCGAATTTCGATCTCGCCGGTCCGCGCCGCTTGGTCGAAGCTGATCTGCCCTGACGTGCGCTCGAACTGGCCACGCTGGGTGGAGAAACCCATGTGGTCGATCTCGAAGGTGGCGTAGGTATGACTGGGATCGACAACGTAGTTGGCCGCCGCCGCGGGCAGCGCGAGGCTGGCGAGCAGGGCGAGGAGGAAAGGTCTCATGGTTGCGGTCAACTCTCGAAAAAGGGCAAA